>BNJV01001159.1_pt1 | contig 70463 bp, 86 predicted proteins | sample 8540591 | NCBI WGS metagenome assembly BNJV01 (sample SAMD00202457, study PRJDB9452) | human saliva metagenome | host: Homo sapiens
GCACCAGCTTCTTCCAATTTAGCTTTAAGTTCTTCAGCTTCTGCTGCAGCAACGCCTTCTTTGATAACGTTTGGTGCACCATCAACAAGTTCTTTAGCTTCTTTAAGGCCAAGACCAGTGATTTCACGTACAACTTTGATAACGCCGACTTTCTTGTCGCCAGCTGCAGTCAATTCGATATCGAAATGAATCTTTAGCAGCGGCAGCTTCACCAGCACCAGCAGCAGCTACAGCTACAGGAGCAGCTGCAGTTACACCAAATTCTTCCTCGATAGCTTTTACAAGGTCGTTCAATTCAAGGATTGAAGCTTCTTTAATTTCAGCAATAATGTTTTCAATGTTCAATGCCATTGTTATTTCCTCCAAATAAGTTTTTAAATTTATAATATTTTTTTCGTAGCTAGGCTACGCTGCGTAGCTTAAGATTAAGCTGCGTCTTCTTTGTTGTCTGCAACTGCTTTGACAGCAAGTGCAACGTTGCGAACTGGCGCTTGAAGTACAGAAAGGAGCATAGAAAGAAGTCCTTCGCGGTTTGGAAGAGTTGCAAGTGCAAGAATCTCTTCTTTTGATGCGACAGCGCCTTCGATTGCACCACCTTTGATTTCAAGTGCATCAGCGTTCTTAGCAAAGTCGTTCAAGATTTTCGCTGGAGCAACAACATCTTCGTTAGAAAATGCTACTGCAGATGGTCCAACAAAAACAGATGCCAAGTCTTCAAGTCCAGCTTTTTCAGCTGCACGACGCAAGATTGAGTTTTTGATAACTTTGTACTCAACTTCGCTTCCACGAAGCTCACGACGAAGAACGGTATCTTGCTCAACAGTTAAACCACGAGCGTCAACAACGACGATAGATGCAGCAGCTTTCATTTTCTCAGCAACTGCGTCAACCAGTTCCGCTTTTTTAGCAATAATAGCTTCACTCATTTAGTGTTTCACCTCCGTAATTATTTTGCTTGGGGAATTTTCCAAAAGAAAAACGCGCCCAAACCTAGACACGAAAGTACAATACGCTTCTTTTTACATGATACGTTTTGTCCTCGGTAGGATCTTTATGAGTCGAGCTCCCCTACTGTCTTAGGCAGTTTTTTCAAACCATTGATAATTATAGCAAAAGAAAAAAAAGATTGCAAGCTTTTTATACAATCTTTTTTATTTTATTGAATTATATTGAAATTACACCGCATCAATCCACGTAATCTTTTTCGTTCTTATTAAACCAAGCGTATGGCAAACCTATGAGTAGACCACCACCAATGAGATTACCGATAAAGGTTACGCCCCAGTGACGTAAGATATTTCCAATACCAAAATTTTGCACTTCTGCTGCTGCTGAGCTGAATTTCACGATAGCGAAGGAGGCAAAGTTGGCTGCCAAGTGTTCGTTAGTCAGGAATACAAACATATAAATAGCTGATATAACTAAGAAGAGCTTAGCTGTACTATCCTTGACCAAAACGAAGGAAAGAATAGCGATATTAACAAAGATATTGGCCAACACTCCCTCAAGCAGAATCAGTTCATTAGATCGAGCAAGCTTCATCTGCACAACACCAGAAATGAAACTATCTTGCTAAGCCCTGCATAAGCAGCCGAGTTAGCAAAGAGCCAGCCGGCAATCAAAGCGCCAATCAAATTGAAAAAGGTACAATAAAGCAAAATCATCAAGGCTTTTTTCCAGTCAATCTTCTTCAAAAAGGTACCAGCAGTCAGAAACATCATATTAGAAGTCACCAACTCTGCATTTAGAAAGACAATGTATGCCAATCCCCAAGCAAAGATGAAAGGAAAGAGAAAACGCCCAGTTCCTGGTACAATCTTATTCGTCAAATCTGCAGCAATGGCTCCAGCCCCAGTACTAAAGGTTAGGAAAGCTCCAGCAAAGATGGAACGAACGGCATACTTGGCCTTGCTTGTATCAAACAAAGCTTCTTTTTTGCGGCAAGCTGCTTCAATTTTAGGGATAAATGTCGATTCAGGCATAAAAAATTCTCCTATTAATTTAAACTATGTATAGTATATCACAAAGTTCTTTCTTTTGATAGCGTTTTCGAGAACCTTTTTAAATTTTCTAAAAAAGATTGAAAATAAATTTTCAATCCTTTAATCCTTTTGCTAACTGAGCAATATCTTCTGGTCTTGTTCGACAACAACCACCAAAAAGCCGCACTCCTTTCTCTTTCCAAAGTTTACTATTTTCTAGCAAGCTCCGCTCCTGCTCTGGATTGTCGTGCCAAGTCTTGGTCAAACCATTATAAGTTTCGCCAGAATTTGGATAGGTCAGAAAAGGTTTGTTGCACACTTGTCCAAGCCCATCTAATAACGGAGCAATTAAATGTGGAGCTGTACAGTTAAAACCAACTGCCAAGACTTGTGACATTCTTGAGCCAAGTTTCCTAATTCCTCAATTTTAGTTCCATCTGATATAGCTGTCTCCGACTGGGCGACAAAGGACAAATAAGCCTCAGCCTGCGGAAATTCCTCAGCTAAAAGTCGGAGGATTGCTGCCGCTTCTGCTCCATTTGGAATGGTTTCAATAGCCAATAAATCACAACCTGCTTCTAGCAAAGCTTGAATACGCGGACGGTGAAAATCCCGAAATTCTTCCTCACTCAGCTGGTAGTTTCCCGTATACTCCGAACCATCAGCTAAATAGGCAGCATAAGGACCTACCGATCCTGCAACTAGTGGATAGGGGCGCTGTTTTTGCTCTTCTGGAGATAATGCTTGCCAGACATTTTCGATTGCCTTTTGTGCTAAGAAGACTGTCTCTTTCAAAAGATCATAACTCTTTTCAGGAGTTAGTCCTGCCTCTATAAATGCTGGAATGCTGGCCTGATAACTGGACGTAGTGATGATGTCACTGCCAGCTCCCACATAGCTTTCATGCACATTTTGAATAATCTGAGGCTGGTCTAATAGGTATTGAGCGGACCAAAGCTTACCAGATACATCATAACCCTGGCTTTCCAACTCTGTACCCAAGGCTCCATCTAAAATAATAATTTCTTGCTTGTCAAGCAAATCTTTAAATTTTCCCATGAAATACTCCTAAATATCTTCTTAAGTGAGCAGGATCAAAACTAGCAAATACGAAAATTCGAGACTAGAGAGACCAGCAAGGAGACATAAAAAAGAGGTCTCCCTCTTTTTTGTTGTCTTCATTAAAATCTATTCGCCCAGGCAGTATCGACATCCAAGACATCTTGAGTAGTGTATTGCTGACGATAGGGATTGTAAACGATATAGCCAGCACCAGACTCATAGAGTGGTGAATCAAAGCGAGTCAAATCGTATTTTTCAATAATATAATTCAATTTAACATTGTAACTAGTATCTGTCGCATAGACACCAGTCAGGGCAGCTGTTGCATCCTGATAGGTTGGCGCATTGCTCTTCCATGCGCCTGCAAAATGCCCCTGTTTGAGAACCGCAACATAGTCTTGCAGAGACTCTACATAGCTAGGATATGAACGGAAACTGTCGTTGATGGTATAAGCATTTCCCTCTCCATCATCTTCCCAAGTCTCCATATTAGCAGATTGGCCATCATAGTGACCTTTGATACCAAAAAGATTATAATGAGGATCACCGGACAGACCAGACTGCCCTGAGCCACTTTCTAAAATAGCCTGTGCAATCATAACAGAAGCATAAAGATCATTATCCTGTCCCAACTGACGCGCTGGCTCACCGATTTGTGAGATGAAGTAGTCTGTTTGATTCATAGGCTGCTGGTCACTATTATTGGCACTAGCAGGATTAATATGCTTGGCCAAGACGAAACCAACAGCAATCGTTGTTGTCATGATGAATAAAGCTGAAAGGATTCTCTTACTTTTTTTTGAAATTCTCTTTTTCACAGCACTTCTCCTGAATAAGATGTTAATGATACCATTGTAACATACTAAAGATTAAAAAACACTATTGATAATTTACAAGTATATGACATTTTTCGTTTTATTTCAAAAAATCCAACTCGAAAACGAGTTGGATTTAATTCGTATTGTTAAATTTTTGATAAAATCGCATCCCAAGCAGCATCTAAGCCATCCTTGGTGACTGAGGAAAAAAGAATGAAATCATCATTTTTGTCAAAGTCCAGCTTTTTCTTAATAGCTGACTCGTGCTTATTCCATTTTCCGCGAGGGATTTTATCAGCTTTGGTCGCTACTAGAATGACTGGAATGTCATAATATTTCAGAAATTCATACATCTGCACATCATCTGCACTCGGATCATGTCGAAGATCGACAAGGCTGACAACCGCTCTGAGATTTTCACGACTGGTCAGATACTCCTCAATCATCCGGCCCCATTTTTCACGCTCTTTTTTGGAAACACGGGCATAGCCATAACCTGGCACATCGACAAAACGCAGCTTGTCATCAATGTTGAAAAAGTTTAGCAGCTGCGTTTTTCCAGGTTTTCCTGAAGTTCGCGCTAAATTTTTACGATTGAGAAGTGTATTGATGAAGCTGGACTTTCCGACGTTTGATCGGCCAGCTAAGGCAATCTCTGGAATATCATCTTGAGGATAGTGCGATTTATTAGCTGCACTCAGCAAAATCTCTGCATTGTGGGTATTGATTTCCATAAGCACCTCGTTAGGCAGTTTCTAGAATAGGCTTATCTGTTCCATCTACAGCTTCTTTGGTAATGCGGACAAGTTTGACATTTTCCTGACTTGGAACTTCAAACATGACATCCATCATGGTTTCTTCGATGATAGAGCGAAGGCCACGTGCCCCTGTTTTGCGTTCAATCGCTTTATTGGCAATTTCCTGCAGAGCCTCTTCGTCAAATTCAAGCTTAACATCATCGTAGGATAGAAGTGCTTGATACTGCTTGATAAGAGCATTTCTCGGCTCTTTCAAAATCCGAACCAAATCATCAACTGTCAGTTGCTCCAGGGCAGCAAAAACAGGCAAACGGCCAATCAACTCAGGGATAATTCCAAACTTTTGAACGTCTTCTGAGATAATTTCCTGCATATAGGACCCATCTTCGTCAATCGCTCGGTTATTCTGACCGAAACCAATGATTTTCTCACCCAGACGCTGTTTTACGATTTCTTCAATACCGTCAAAAGCACCACCAACAATGAAGAGAATATTCTTGGTATCAACCTGAATCATTTCCTGCTGCGGATGCTTGCGTCCACCCTGCGGCGGTACACTAGCTACTGTTCCTTCGATAATCTTCAGCAGAGCTTGCTGAACTCCTTCGCCTGAAACATCACGAGTAATTGAGACGTTCTCACCTTTCTTGGCAATTTTATCAATCTCATCGACATAGATAATGCCGCGTTCTGCACGTTCAATATTAAAGTCAGCAGCCTGCAAAAGTTTGAGGAGGATATTTTCCACATCTTCCCCGACATAACCCGCTTCAGTCAGAGCTGTTGCGTCCGCAATAGCGAAAGGCACGTTGAGGCTGCGAGCTAGAGTCTGCGCCAGGAAGGTCTTACCTGACCCAGTCGGGCCAATCATCAAAATATTTGACTTTTGCAGTTCCACATCTTCTTCTTCACGGCTGTCATGGTAGTTAATACGTTTGTAGTGATTATAGACCGCTACTGCTAAGGCACGCTTAGCTCGGTCTTGACCGATAACATAGTGGTTCAAGATATTCAGCAGCTCCTGAGGTTTTGGTACCTCGGACAGATCTGCCAGCACTTCCTCAGCTAGCTCTTCACGGATGATTTCCTGTGCCAGTTCCACACATTCATTACAGATAAAGGCATTGTTGCCAGCGATAATCTTCTGCACCTCATCTTGGTTCTTCCCACAGAAAGAACAAAAAACCATCATATCATCATTACGACTTGTAGGCATTGTTTACTCCAATTCTAAAATTCTAAATCTATTTATTTTCTTTCATACATGTTAAAAAAGTGTCATATAAAAAGCATGAATGGAATTTACCAAGTTTGTAAAAGCATTCAGCAAAAATAAAGCTGCTAGTCCAAACCGCTTTTTCCGAAAGGTTTGAACGGCACAAATAAGACAAATGACACATAAAAAGGCCGTAAAAAAACCAAAAATACTACGTTCCATTCTTACGAGTCCTTCCTTTGGTATCTTTTTATAGTGAAATCATAAGGATTCTTTTCATCTTTGGCATGAAATTCACTGCTAACTTCCTGATAAGGAGTCCAGTCAAATGTCTCAGGGAAATAGGTATCTCCTTCCAACTTAGCAGCAATCTGAGTCTGAATCAATTCTTCCAAATATGGCTCAAAAGCTCTGATAATTTGCGCTCCGCCGATAATATACAAATTTCTGTCCTGCTTGTGGAACCAATCCAAGACATCTTCCACATTGCTGAACAGCAAGACATTTTCATTGTCAACTTGATAGTTCTTGTCCTTGCTCAAATCAGACTGATTCGATTTGGCAAAACGCGACGCTGCAGACCATCAAAGGTCACACGCCCCATTAAAATAGCATGTCCAGTCGTCGTTGCCTTAAAATGCTGCAATTCTGCCGGGAGATGCCAGGGCATGACCTTGTCTTTTCCAATCAGACCATCCTCTGCCTGAGCCCAAATGGCAATAATCTTCTTTGTCATCCTTTTATCCTTTGTATTAGTAACTCTATTCTATCAAATTTGCTGTAAAAAGGCATGTTTAAAGTATGATTCAAGCAGAACTTTTGCTGAGGTTGGCAGTTTTCGCATACACTTATCAAAAAACGTTAAATAGCCAAATCAAACTTCAGCTGAGGTTTAACGGGATCATAGTCTAATAACTCAAAATCTTCTGCTTTGATATCAAAGAAATTGGTCTCATCTGGCACATTTAAAACAAGCCGAGGCTGACAGTCACTAGGTTCCCGACGCAATAGCTCCTCCGCCTGCTCGAACTGATTGTCATAGATATGCAAGTTATTGATAAAGTAAAAGAACTTGCCGACCTTCCATCCAAAATGCTTGGCAATCATCATCTGCAGAGCCACATACTGCATAGCATTGATGTGGTGAGCAACTAACATATCATTTGAGCGCTGAGTCAGAGTCGCATCCAGATAAATGTCTCCATCTACACGTCGAACATCAAACATGGTTTGAAAAGCGCATGGAAGCAAGCCATCTGTTTCTTCAAAAGCTTCATAATCCCAGAGAGAGATGATATTGCGACGATTCCAAGGATTGGCTTCCAACTGTTGGAGAATTTTATCGATAATATCATGCTTCTTGACAACAGCTCCGTAGCGCTGGCCGATAGTACCCGTATCACCAACTTCCCAGTCATTCCAGTAGTGAACATTATACTTGTCGTTGAGCAGTTCCAGACTATTAGACTGGTCTTGATAGATCCAAAGGACTTCCTTGATGGCAGACTTGATGGCAATAGGGCGCAGAGTCGTGATTGGGAACTCTCCCTTGCTCAAATCATATTCCGCAAAAGAACCGGTGATATATTTGGAATTAGCCACATTTCCATCCTTGTAGCGCGGACGGGCATTTTCAGAAAAAACACCCTGCTTCATAATTTTTTTAATATTCTCTTTGAAAATCGTATCTGCTAGCGTCATGATTTCTCCTTCGTTCAGTGAGCTTTTTCTAGTATAGCAAATTTTCCATAAAAATTCTCCTACAGACCTTTCTGCAGGAGAACAAATGAAGCAAACTTGTAGAATTTATTGTAAAACCAATGATGCAGCTCCAATAACACCAGCATCATTTCCTAGAGTAGCCAAGGCTAGCTTAGTTGAAGTACGAACTTGTGGGAAGCTATTCTCTTCATAAACCTTGCGAACGCCATCAAGTAAGAAGTCACCCGCAGCCGACACACCACCACCGATAACAATTGTAGATGGGTTGAGGATAGAGCCGATATTGGCACAGGCAATTCCTAGATAGCGAGCAAAATTGCGATAGACAATCAAAGCTAGCTCATCGCCTTCTTTCGCCAAGTCAAAAACAACCTTTGCATTAACATCTTCACCGTTGTCAATCAGTTTTTTCAGCTCTGCATCACCAGCATACTCATCAGCATAGCGGCGAGTCAGATTGACAATACCAGTTGCAGATGCCACAGTCTCTAGGCAGCCTTTCTTGCCACAGGTACATTGAATCGGCTGATCAAAGTCAACAGTGATGTGACCCAACTCTCCTGCTGCTCCAGCAAGTCCGTGCAAGAGCTTGCCTTCTGCAACGATTCCTCCGCCAACACCTGTTCCTAGTGTCATGAAGACTACATCAGGCTGGTTTTCTCCAGCTCCCATCCAACGTTCACCCAAAGCAGCAACGTTAGCGTCGTTGTCAATATAGAAAGGAATACCTGTCGCTTTTTCAATCTTATCCTTGACCGGCTGCAGCGTCTTCCAATTGAGATTGTAAGCACCGATAACAGTCCCTTTCTCACGGTCAACTACTCCTGGTGAGCCCATACCAATCCCGATAAAATCCTCTTCTGAAAGCTGAAGCAAGTCCAAACGATGCAGGATTGACTCAATCATATCATCTACGATGTGGCTACCTTCGTCCAAAATATTGGTTTTAATGGACCATTTTTCCTGGATTTCGCCCTCTGAAGTCAAAATAGCAAACTTAATAGATGTTCCACCAAGGTCAATTCCGATTATTTTTTTCGACATGATGTTCTCCTCTGTGTTTTATTTATCATCATTATATCAGATTTTTTCAGTAAGGAAAAGGTTTGCATAAAGAAAAGTGAAAATCGAATTTTTCTTTATTCCCAAAGTAAACTCACAAGTCTTTTGTATAATAATATCTCTCACCAGTATAAGGATAATCTTTCAGCGCAAACACTTCTGTATAGCCGTGCTTTTTATAAAAATCTGGGGCTTGGAACTGATACGTATCCACAAACGAATATTTGCATTTCCTTTCTATAGCTTCCTGTTCAGCCTTGCACAGTATTTTTGAACCTATGCCTTGCCCTCGCAAATCCTCGCTCACATACAAATACTCAATCTCCAGCCAATTTCCAAAAGTTTCGGCCGCCATACCAGCCAGCAGATTTCCTTGTTCGTCTTCTACATAGATGTTAAGAGGTTCGCTTTTGGAGGGCTCCCTCTTAGATTGATTGTAGGATCTGATTAAATTTCCCAGTTCCTGTATTTTCTTTGAGTCAGTATTTTCCAATCTTAGTTTCATAGATGCCTCCGTTCCATCTCTAAAGGTTTTAGATTAACAGTATATGAAACTGTTCGGACTATATCTTCACCTTAAATATCCTTTGGACTTGCTCGCCATTGATTATGGTAATCCATCATCGTTTCATAAATATATTTTGGTTTCTCTTTTTTCAGTAACATAAGAATAATTTCTAACGGTTCAGGTATACCAAACTTACATCTTTTGCTCTTTCTAGAAGCAAGCCTACTTTTCTTCAAAGCTTCAGGATCCACTGAATGAAAACAAATCGTCAAAATATGTCTTTTATTGAACAATTGGATCTTCCCATAATGTCGAATGCGTTCAATTTTATAGTCTATCCTCTGGATTTCTTCCCAACTATAAAACGAAACTTCTCTAAAAAGAAGGGGTCTAAAGTAAAAGCCCTGTTCCGTTAGACGAAGAAAACGTTTATCCCTAAACAAACAAATCCATACTAAATAGACAGGAAATCAAAAACAATTGTACCTATCACCAAAAACATTTTTTCAATCACAGAAATATTGGAGTCAAATAATAGGTATCCGTTTTTAGATGGTAATACAAGAACTGCAGTCATAAAGACAGCAAGAGCGCTAGCCAATATAGCTAAAAGGAATATTTTCAACCAGCTCTGCTTAAACACTACTTCTTTCATCCATCTAACCCACTCAGGTATTCATAGCGCTCGTATTTTTCCAGCAGTTTTTCGTTCTGCTCATCCAGTTCTTGCTGGAGTTGAGACAGGCGAGCAAAGTCCGAGCCATTCTCTTGCATGGCCGCTTCAATCTCAGAAATCCGCTCCTCAAGCGCCTCGATATCGTCCTCAATAGACTCCCACTCCTGCTTTTCAAAGTAGGTCATGCGCTTTTTCTCTTCGCGCACTTTGATTGATTTTTCCTTTTCCGCCTTTTGGGAAATAGCAGAGCTTTCTGCCAGAAAGGCTTTTTCATCCAGGTAATCCGTGTAATTACCGAAAAATTCTCTAATGGTTCCATTCTCAAAAGCCAAAATCTTGCTAGCTACCTTGTCAAGGAAATAACGGTCATGGCTGACAGTAATAACTGGCCCGGCAAAGCTCTGCAGAAAGTTCTCCAAGACCGTCAGAGTCGCAATATCCAAATCATTGGTCGGCTCATCAAGAAGCAAGACATTAGGCTTTTCCAAGAGAAGTTTGAGCAGGTAAAGGCGTTTCTTCTCTCCGCCAGAAAGCTTTTCGATTAAAGTCCCATGAGTAGAACGAGGAAAAAGAAACTGCTCCAAGAGTTCTGCAATGGAAGTCGTTCCACCTCCTATCTTGACTTCCTCAGCCACTTCTTGCAGGTAATTGATGACCCGCTTAGACTCATCCAAGCCCTCAATCTGCTGAGAGAAATAGGCCACACGAACTGTCTCTCCGATAAGGAGCTGACCAGCCTGAGGCTCAAGTTTACCGGCAATCAGATTGAGCAAGGTTGACTTACCAACACCGTTATCTCCGACAATCCCAATGCGGTCCTTGTTCTGGATCAAAAAACTGAACTGAGAGAGAATTGGCTTCTCATCATAAGCAAAGTCCACATTTTGAAACTCGATAACCTTCTTACCAATACGGCTAGTTTCAAAGTTCATTTCCAGATTACTGTCAGTCGTCTGACCGACCAAATCTTTCTTTAAGTCATGGAAACGATTGATCCGAGCCTGTTGCTTGGTTGCCCGAGCTTGGGGCTGCCGCCGCATCCAAGATAGCTCCTGTTTGTATAGCAGCTGCTTCTTATGAAGCAAGGCCGCATCCCGCTCATCCTGCTCTGCCTTGAGACGGACATAGTCTTGATAATTACCCTGGTATTCGATCAAACGACCGCCATCCAATTCAAAAATCCGTGTCGAAATATTATCCAAGAAATATCGATCATGGGTGATGAAAAGTACGGTCTTCTTGGAATTTTTCAAGAAATGGGTCAGCCATTCAATGGTATCAATATCTAGGTGGTTGGTCGGCTCATCCAGTAAGAGCAAATCGGCATCGCCTAAGAGAACTTGGGCCAGCTGAACTCGGCGACGAAGGCCTCCTGATAACTGACCAACCTTAAGTGACAGATTAGTCAGACCAAGCTTGGACAGGACCGTCTTGACCTGACTTTCGATTTCCCAAGCATGGAGCGAATCCATCTCGGCCATAACCGCTTCTAGCCTAGACTGTTGACTTTCATCATATGCCGTCAGGAGCAGCTCGTACTCTCGAATCAACTGCATTTCCCGTAAATCACTAGACAAAACAGTGTCAAGCACCGTCTTCTCCTCATCAAATCAGGCTCCTGAGTCAGATAAGCAATCTTATAACCTGTCTTAGCAGAAAAAGGGCTGACATCCCCGTCAAAGCCCGACTTGCCCGACAACACATCCAGCAGCGTTGTCTTTCCAGTTCCATTGACACCGATCAGACCAATCCGGTCTAAGTCATGAATGATAAAGGAAATATCCCGAAAAACAGTCTTATCTCCTACTGATTTGGTTAGCTTGTCAACGATAAAATCGCTCATTTTCTCTCCTTGATATAGGCGTAAATGGCCTCTAGCTCATTAGGTAAGTGGCCGTCTACAATAGCGTATTCCAACTCTTTCAAAACTTGGCCAAGTTTTGGTCCTGGCTCAAAGCCGAAATCCCGCATTAGCATGCCGCCGTTGACCACCATTTCCTGCTTACTATGAATAGTCAGACTGGAATCAAGATTCTGAATCGCAGAGAAGTCCACTGCCAAACCTTGCGCCTGCCGAAGCTCTTCTGCTTGTTGCAATAAATCAATATCATAGTCATAACAGTCTCGCTTGGTCAAGTCTCGTTCTGAGCGAATGGCCGCAATCTCAACCAAATCTTCTACTTTCTTGGCAAATTCACGAGAGGTCTTCCATTTTTTTAGAAAGTCTTTGACATTTTGCACATCTAAAGCCAGTAAAAGGGCTGCCCAAGCCTGTTCAGACGCTGAAAAGCGAAAATCAGAAGCCAAGTCAAAAAGCCGTTCTAACTTAGCTCTGCTTCCCTTCAAATCTGGCAAAAATTCTATGGCACCGCTTGTCAAGAGTGTCTCTAATCCCTTGCGCCAAAACGGGGCCAACAAGAGCTTGTCAAACTCGATAAAAATTCGTTCAACTGAAATCTTTTCCAACAAGGAAGCACAATCCTTCATCGCTGCAAAAGTATCTTGCTCCAGGTCAAAATCCAAGGCAGCTTGAAAACGAAAGCCTCGCATGATGCGTAGAGCATCTTCATTAAAGCGCTCTGCAGCAGTTCCAACTGCCCGCAAAATCCGATTTTCCAAATCATCCAATCCTTGGAAAAGATCGATGACTTGACCGTTTTCATCCAAAGCCAGAGCATTGATGGTGAAATCGCGTCGCTTGAGATCTTCTTCCAAAGAGCGCACAAAAGAAACCTTGCTGGGCCTGCGGTAGTCCACATAGACATCCTCGGTCCGGAAAGTCGTCACTTCGTATTCACGGTTATTTTCCAGAACCAAGACAGTTCCATGCTCAATCCCCACATCAACCGTACGGTCAAAGATACGCTTGGTTTCCTCAGGATAGCTGGAGCTAGCGATATCCACATCGTGAATAGGTCGCTGCAAAAGGGCATCTCGAACAGAGCCCCCAACGAAATAAGCTTCAAAGCCAGCCGCTTTTATCTTCTCTAATACTGGCAAAGCCTCCTGAAATTCAGAAGGCAGAGTTTCTAATCTCATAGTAAATGTTCCAATCCATAGACTAATTCTGAGCGTTTGACAACTTCTTTAATGGCATGATTAACTCCTGTCATAAAAGAAGCACGGTCATAGGAATCATGCCGCAGGGTCAATCCCTCTCCCTGGCTGCCAAAGATTACTTCTTGATGGGCAACCAGACCAGGCAAGCGAATTGAATGGATACGCATGCCGTCGAAATCAGCTCCACGAGCGCCAGCTATAGACTCTTCCTCATCAGCAGCTCCCTGCTGCTTGCTCGGTCTGACTTGGCTGATGAGCTCGGCTGTCTTGATAGCCGTCCCGCTCGGTGCGTCCTTTTTCTGGTCATGATGCAGTTCGATAATTTCTACATTTGGGAAATACTTGGCTGTCTGTGCTGCAAACTGCATCAACAAAACAGCTCCCAGGCAAAATTAGGAGCAATTAATCCGCCCAGTTCCCATTCCCTAGACAGCGTGATTAACTCTTCCAACTGCTCTGGAGTAAATCCTGTCGTTCCGACCACTGGGCAAAATCCCTGGTCTAGAGCGAAGCGAGTATTGTCATAAGCTACTTTAGGGGTTGTAAAATCAACCCAGACATGGGCTTCCAGCCCAGCCAATTCTTCCTTGGCATTAAAGACGGGAACACCAGCCACTTCTTTTTCATCCGTAAAAGGATCCAGCAGTCCAACTAATTCTAGTTCAGGATCTTCTGTCACCATTTTATAGGCTGCTTGGCCCATTTTTCCTTTAAAACCAGCAATAATAACTTTGATACTCATGTTTTCCTCCTTACAGAGATAAGTTCTGACTTTTAAGCAATCAGATCACGGGAATATAGCCCAAGGCAACGCTGCCCTCACCCAAGTGCGTCCCAATGACGCCGCCAAAGGTTGCGATAGGAACTTCGCCAGCAATACCGCTGTCTAGCAGATTTTGCTGAAGCTCAGCTGCTTTTTCTGGAGCATTGCCATGGATAACCATAATCTGATAAACACCGCCTGCTGTTCTTTCTTGGACAAGTTCCAGCATACGCTTAGTAGCTTTCTTCTCCGTCCGAATCTTTTCAAAAACCTCTATCACACCATGATCATTAAAATACAGAATAGGCTTGATACTGAGCAGATTTCCCAGAATAGCTGCACCGTTAGACAGGCGTCCTCCTTTGACCAAGTGGTTCAAGTCATCCACCATGATAAAAGCGCTGGTGCCATCTATCTGCTTCTGGACATTGGCTAAAATTGCTTCAAACTCCAGGCCTTGTTCTGCCCACTCTAGAGCAGATTGGACCATGATACCGAGCGGAGCGCTGGTAATCTTTGAATCCGGAAAGGCAATTTTCAAACCACGAAACTCATCTTTCAGATACTGAATATTTTTGGTAAAAAAACCAGAAATACCGCTAGATAGAAAGAGCCCCCAGAACATGGGTATAGTTCTTTCCGTCTAGAATAGTGAGAATCTCTTCTAACTCAGCAATGCTAGGCTGACTGGTCTTGGGTAATTCATCTGACTGAGCCATTTTTTCATAAAATTCACTGGCTGTTAAGTTTCTACCTTCGACATAAGTCTCACCAGCAATCACGACCGGAATATCCAAGACGAAAAGATTTTCATTCTCCAGCAGGGAAGCCGGCAGATAGGCCGATGAATCTGTGATAACCGCTAACTTCATAATTAAAACTCCAAATTAATGCCTGGCAAATCCAGAGCAATTTCTGTCACTTCATAAGTCAAGCGGTTGAGCATGGTTAAGCAAGGCCGAGCCAGCTCTTCTACTTCATCGTGGTCAAATTCACTCGGTTCTTCAATAAGGCGACCGTGAATGTGGTTGGCTTGCGAAATAGTTCCGCTGATAACAAAATTCTCAAAAACAATCATAAAGGTCAAAATCACAATCAATGAAGTAGTGTGGGCTTCGACATCTCTTTTGACCAATTGGAAATTCACATCAACCTTGGTTTCAGGTGTTCCATTTTCTTTTTCCCACTCAAAATTTCGGGCGTCAAAATGGTATTGACTAACAAATTCTTTTTCGCGCTGTATGTTCATTTTTATTCTCCTAAAAATATGCGATAGGCCCATTATACCATATATCGAGCGAAGTTTCCATGCTAAAATTTGCATGTTGGAAAACACAAAAAGAACCTCACTGACAAGCGAGATTCTTTTAAATATCATTTTTCAAGTGGTTTGCGCAAGTAACCAAAGATAAGACCGCTGACTACTGCACCAATCAATACATATACCAAGTAAAGGATTGGATTGTTTGTCAAACCAATAACGAAGATTCCTCCGTGAGGAGCCATGAGCTTGATACCAGACAGACCTACAAGAGCACCGGTAAGAGCTGAACCGACGATAAAGCTTGGAATAGCACGGGCTGGGTCAGCAGCTCCAAATGGAATTGCTCCTTCTGTGATGAAAGATAGTCCCATGACAATGTTTGTCAAACCTGAATCACGTTCTTCTTCAGTAAATTTATTTTTGAAAAGAATTGTTGCTACAAATACTGCCAAAGGCGGAACCATACCAGCTGCCATAACTGCTGCCATAACAGGTGAACCACCAGTTGAAACAGTGCTTGCCAGTGTACTAGTACCAAATACGTAAGCAGCCTTATTGACCGGTCCACCCATATCGACAGCCATCATACCACCGACTAAGAGACCAAGAAGGACAGCCGAGCTTCCACTCAGGCTTGCCAAGAAATCGTTCAGGGCTGTATTGATTGCTGACATTGGAATATTCACCGCCAACATCACAAATCCAGTCACAAGAACACCCAGAAGAGGCAAGAGTAAGATTGAACGGATACCTTCAAGTGAGCGAGGCAGACCTGCAAGAAGCTTACGAAGAATCAGGATAACACCACCGGCTAAGAATCCTCCTACCAAAGCACCAAGGAAACCAGATGATACACCAGTTAATTCAAGAGTCTTCTGACCGCCTTCAGCATAGGCAACACCACCAAATGATGCACCGCTGCTTGCAATGGCACCAGCTACGAAACCAGAAACCAGACCTGGCTTTTCAGCGATTGAGTAAGCGATATAACCAGCTAATACCGGCAACATGAAACCAAATGCTGCTCCACCAATTGCTTTAAACTGCGCTGCAATCTCATGATAACTTCCCAGATTAGAAAGCTGATCTTTTGGTACACCTAAGATCTGATCCAGCAAGAATGCAATGGCAATCATAATCCCGCCACCAATAACGAATGGCAACATTTGGGAAACACCGCTCATCAAGTGCTTGTAGAAAGCGCCGCCCAGACTAAGTTTCTCATTGCTTGATTCTGCAGCACCGCTACCGTTAGCTGCCTTGTAAACCTCTGCATTTCCAGAAAGGGCCAGATTGATCAGTTCTTCTGTCTTACGAATACCGTCTGCAACTGGACGATTAATTAACGGCTTGCCGTCAAAGCGGTTCATTTCTACCGCCTTATCTGCAGCAATGATAACAGCCTTGGCATTTTTGATATCTTCTGCTGTCAGCTTGTTTCCAACACCGCTGGCACCGTTGGTTTCAACCTTAATGCCGACACCCATTTCAGCAGCGACCTTCTGCAAAGCCTCTTGAGCCATGTAAGTATGCGCAATTCCTGTCGTACAAGCTGTTACAGCTACGAGGAAGTCTCCGCCTTCATTGGCAGGTTCAACAACAGCAGGTTCTTCTGCTTTTTCCGAAGCTTGGTCAAAGAGCTCAATCACCTGATCAGGCGAAGTCACTTGACGCAATTTATCCGCAAAACCATCCTTCATCAGGTATTGAGACAATTCAGCCAAGGCAGCCAAGTGAGTATCGTTAGCACCTTCTGGAGCTGCAATCATGAAGAAAAGGTCAGTTGGTTGGCCATCCAAACTTTCATAATCTACGCCTTTATTTGACTTGGCAAAAAGCACCGTCGCTTCTTTCACCGCAGTATTTTTGCTGTGAGGCATAGCAATCCCGTCACCCAAGCCTGTAGAAGTCAAGTCTTCACGAGCCAAAATCCCTTCTTTGAAAGTCTCAAAGTCTGTCACATAGCCATGCTCCACTAGACTTTGAATCATTTCTTCGATAACAGCTTTTTTCTCTGTCGCTTGCAAGTCTAGCAACATCACATCTTTTCTTAGTAAGTCTTGAATTTTCATATTTTTTCTACCTCTACTTTTTCATAGATTTCTTTTATGTAATCAGCTGTCGCCAAATCATCTGAGAAGGTGGTTGCCGTTCCGCAGGCCACTCCCCATTTGAAAGCTTGAATAACATCGCCAGAGCGGACGAACTCTCCAGTAAATCCAGCCACCATAGAGTCGCCAGCACCTACAGAATTTAACATTGCCCTTGATAGGTTTGGCGAAGTAAGCACCCTCTTGAGTTACCAGTAAAGCCCCGTCTCCAGCCATGGAAATGATCACATGTTGGGCACCCTTGGCTAAGATTTGACGTGCATAACTCTCAATCTGATCCAAGCTTTCGAGCTTGACTCCGAAAATATCACCTAGTTCGTGATTGTTAGGTTTGACCAAGAGCGGCTCAAACTCTAAAGAATCCAGCAGCGTCTGTCCTTCAAAGTCGCAGACGACTTGTGCTCCTGTCTTTCTAGTCAGACCGATTAACTTCTTGTAGATAACATTTCCTAGATTTTTAGGACTGCTACCCGCAAAGACTACTGTATCTTCTGAAGTCAGAGAAGAAAGAAATGACTCCAGCTCTTCTAGTTTCTGATGAGAAATTTCTGGACCTGGTCCGTTAATCTCTGACTCAGCATCTGCTTTAATCTTGACATTGATACGAGTATCCTGCTCAACCTCTACAAAATAGCTGGAAATCCCTTCCTCTTTCAGAGTATCTGTGATAAACTTGCCAGTAAAACCTCCGATAAAGCCAGTCGCTGTATTTTCAATACCTAGACGTTTGAGAACTCGGCTAACGTTGATTCCTTTTCCGCCAGCGAATTTGTCGTCACTGTCCATCCGATTGACGCTTCCTATAAGGACCTTGTCCAGACGGACAATATAGTCGATGGAAGGGTTTAGTGTGACAGTATAAATCATACTTCAATCACCTCCGTTTTTTCTTTCAGCGCTTGAATCACTTCAGATTCATTTTGATTAGTAATAATGCTTGCTTTGGCAAGAGGAGCGACCTTTACAAAGGACGACTGTCCTAGTTTAGAAAGATCAACCAAGACATAAGTCTTCTTAGCGTTATCTAAAATCGCTCTTTTGACAGCTCCTTCCTCCATATCTGGAGTGGTAAAGAAGCCATCATCAATGCCATTCATTCCAATAAAGGCCTTATCGAAATTCAACTGACCGATTTGATTTAGGGCAACACCGCCAATGCTAGCATCCGTTGAGCGCTTGACCTTTCCGCCGATAATGACCGTCGGGATATTGCGCTCTACCAACTTGGTCGCATGGTGGATAGAATTGGTGACAACTGTCACCCTTGGATCATGCAGCTCATTGACTAAAGCTCATTGGTTGTCCCCGCATCAATAAAAATCACATCATGCTCTTGAATCAAGCTTGCTGCCATCTTGGCAATAGCTGTCTTTTCTCGAATGCTTTTGATAGATTTTTCCTGATTGCTCTCCTCTTCTTGCAGAAAATGAAGGCTTTCGGCTCCACCATGAACCCGTCGCAGTTTATGCTCGCTCTCCAGTTCATCCAAATCTCTTCTTATAGTTGATTCTGAAGTGTTTAAAGCATGCACTAGATAGTCTAAGGAAACAAATTTTTCTCTTATGACTGTCTCTAGAATAACTTGCTTTCTTTCCGACTTCAGCATAAAGCACCTCCTTTGGAATCGTTTACGATTATTATTATACCTCTTTATTTTTCAATGTCAAGCATTTTCCGTCAAAAACTTTCATTTTCTATCTTTTTACCGAACAAAAAAGAGCTGGACTATATCCAACTCCTTTCATATCGTTGCATAGCTGCCAAATAAAAGGCAATTAGCTATTATTGATCAAGGATACAATATAGGCTGCCATAACAGGCAGAAAGGTTCCAAGAAAAGTAAACACAACCAAAACCCAGAACCAGACTGATTTAAAAGCCTGTCGGTAGGTCCCTGGGAGCGAACGATTGGCATCAATGTATTCCTTAAATTTTGGCCATTTCAAGATTAAGAGCAAGAGAAATACTGTGCTGCCAGCAATTAATAGGCCGTAAAAAAAGATGTTAACAATAGGCTCCGGAGCTCTTTTTGAAAGAAAAGCTAAACCTTCTGCTATGACAAAGTTATTGATAGCATGAAACACGATAGACCAGATAATCGAATACTCAAAAGCGATATAGCCAAAGCCTAAACCAATCAAACTAGCAAAATAAAGCTGATATAGATTTTCGTGAAAAAGGCCAAATAAAATCGAAGTCAGAAGAATGGCAAAAATCTTTCCATGTTTCTCTAACGCTCGCAAACCAGCACCTCTGAAAATAATTTCCTCCGTAACTGGAGCCATCAAAGATGAATAAATCAGCATAGTCAGTGTCTCAGAAGCGCCGCTGCCTGATTCCATACTAGATAGATCTAGATTGAAGAGTTGCATGATAGCCTGCATGAGCTGATTGACAACAGCTGTGAATAATTGGGCAAATAAAAGGAAGCAAATCATGTAAAAGAAAAATTTAGGAGTCATCTTCTGTCCTTTACGACGAAGATCATATTTGAAGAGCTGCTTTCCTCGAGACACTGTAAAAGTAAGAACACCAAGACAGGAAGCTAGAATATAGGCTCCACCATCTTTTTCAATAAATTTAGTGAGAACTTCCTGGGTCTTTTGGATATCCATACCTTGCCCAGGCATGATAACGAAAAAAGCCACAAATGCATAAATGAAAACAGAACCAACCATGACCCATAAATAAGTAAAGCAAGTCGCTGAAAATCGTCCTAGATCTTTTTTAGGATTTAAAGGTTCGGGTATATAATACATAAAATCTCCTATATTAAGTTTACTCTTTACCCTTTCTGCTCAGGAAATACAAGGTCAAAAAGATTCCCTCATAAAGCAAAGCAAAAAGAATAAAGGCGTGCATGAAAAATTCTTCTGGCAGAATCCAAATAACTGGATCCTTGGCTGGGTCAAACATCCAAGTATTGTCTCCGGCAAAGAGAACTTGATGAAAGAGTGTGAAAAAATTGTTAAAGCCAATCAGAAAGGCCAGTCCAGCAAAGACAAGTGGCAAAAGACCAATCAACAGAAAAGCCCGTCTGTAAAGCCCCAAAAATCTCTTTTTGACTACTTTTTTGATAAAGAAAATCAAAGCAGGCAGAGTAACTAGAAAAATAGCTTGCGCCAAGTGAAAAAGATACTTGACCGCCTGAAAATGATGCAGACCAGCTGCCGACGAGCGGAAATCCGGCATCGCCAGTTTCTGACTAAAAGGATTGGTCAGGTAATTCATCAAAATATTAAAATTATACTGAATGGTCTCAGCTTTTAAATAAACTTTATCTGGTAGGTTGAAATAAGAAATCTCCATCGGGTATAAGAGCCAGGCTAGATAAATGGTTAGCAATATCGCTGTTGCCAGCAAGCACAAGGCGCTGGCTGAAAATCTTACCTTATCACGCATCAAAGTCCCACTCCGCTAGGCTAGACAAGACATGTGTCGGCTGAATTGGCAGATTAGGCACTTCTTCTGGCAGAGTAAAACCTGTTGTAACCAAGAGGGTCGGAATGCCGTTGTCGATTCCCGCTCGAATATCCGTCAGGTAGTTATCGCCCACCATGACCACTTCTTCACGCGCCAGTCTAAATGCTCTATGGCTTTTTCCATGATGATGGCATTTGGCTTGCCGATAAAGGTCGGCTCAACCCGAGTGGCTGCTTCCAAGAGGGCGTTGATAGCACCTGCTCCCGGCTGCAGACCTCGCTCCGTCGGAATATTGAAATCAGGATTGGTCCCGATAAAGTGAGCACCTTTTTGAATGGCCAGAGTCGCTATTGTCAGCTTCTCATAGTCCACTTCCCAGTCCAGACCCACTACCACATAGTCAGGATTTTCTGAATCCTCTATATATCCAGCTTCTTCAATGGCATGTTTAAGCCCAACATCACCAATGACATAGACTTTCTTGCCCAGATTTTTCTCCTCCATATAGTCAATGGTAGCTAGAGTCGCTGTGTAAATAGTCTCAAGTGGCGTCTCAATATTAAAACTTTTAGCTAGCATGGTCTGCACTGCTTCTGGCGTGCGAGTAGTATTATTGGTCACGAAAAGATAAGGAATCTTGCGCTTCTGCAACTCATGCACAAAAGCTTCACCAGCCGGAATCCGACTCTTGCCCTTATAAATTGTCCCGTCTAAATCAATCAAATATCCTTTATAAGTCATTTCTACTCTTCCTAATTCTCTTGTTTAAACTCTTGCCAGGTCACCAAAGCCTGAGCATTGACTTCACCATCACTGGAAATTTGGTGATTGCTCTGCAGACCTTCTAGGTCATAGCTAGAAGCAATCATGCCGCCCGGACGGACTTCCTTGACATACTTAAGATGGACTTTCTTTGGAATGTGCTGGGTGAGGAAGTCTGCGCCCATAACCTCAAAGATCCAGTCCAGATACTTGCTATTGTTGACATGGCCGTTCATATCCAAGTCGTAAAAGCGTACATGGTAGTCCTTGCTGACAGGATTTTTCAAGTCTGGATACTTAGGACCGCGCAGTAATTTCTTGGAAAACTCAGATTGATATGGCGCTACAATATCCGGATCAACGGCACGAACCTTGCGGCTATCTCGATCCATAAGGACAAAGGTTGCCATCATCTGAATAATGGCTTCACCCGCCTCATCAAAAATCGTGAAGCGACGGTAGCAAAAGAGCCTATTGTAGGTCAAAGCTTCTGTTTCAATGGTAATTTCCTCTGCAAAGCGAGGAAGTCTTGTCACATTAATATCATAGTCAGTGATAATCCAGACTAGGTTATACTGCTCCAGCATATCCTTGTCACTGACGCCAAGCTCAATCGACTGCATCCCTGATACCTGCAAGGACAACAAGATGACATCCGGCAGCTTGATATGGCCATTCATATCTGCCATATCAAAAGGAATTTTCATTTTCATTTGATAAGTTAAGCCCATGATTTACTCCAATATAAATTTCTCAGCAACCGTATCGCCCAAAAAGAGGCCTTGTTTGGTCGTGCGCACGATATCTCTGTCTGGCACTAGCAAACCCTGCTCAGTCAGTTCAGCCACAATAGCTCCATACTGTTCTTCAAAGGATATACCAAATTTTTCCTCGAAGCGTTTTTTTGAAACACCTGACTTCTTACGCAAGCCTAAAAACATCTCTTCTTCCATCTGTTCTTTCAGCGTCAGCACTTCTTCCTGCACACGGGCATTGCCCGCTTCCACCGCCTGCAGATAATGACGAATCGGCCCGTGGTTTTTATAGCGAACACCATCGACATAGCCAGACGCTCCCGCTCCAATACCATAATATTCCGCATTGTCCCAGTACATGAGATTGTGGCGGCTCTCAAAGCCCGGCTTGGAAAAGTTTGAAATCTCATAATGCTCAAAGCCGGCCTTTCCCAACTCAGCTATAATGTATTCAAACATCTCCGCTTCCAAGTCTTCCTTAGGTAGAGGCAGCTTCCCTCGCCGCATCCGATTCATAAAGACTGTATGATTTTCCAAAATCAAGCTGTACAAACTCATGTGGGGAATGTCTAGGGCAATAGCCTTGGCAACATTGATTTTCACATCTTCCATAGTCTGCTTGGGAAGGGCATAAATCAGGTCAATTGAGATATTGTCAAAACCTGCTTTTTTGAGATTTGCAATATTCTCATAAATATCCTTTTCCAAGTGACTGCGGCCAATTTGCTTAAGCATGCGGTCATTGAAAGTCTGTACACCCAGCGAAACCCGATTGACAGGCGAATCTTTAAGTACAGCAATCTTCTCCTGATCCAAGTCCCCAGGATTGGCTTCAATGGTCAGCTCTTCTAGATAAGACAAGTCCAGCTTGTCTGTCAGCTTTTCCAGTAAAAAGGCCAATTGAGGAGCAGATAGAGCTGTCGGAGTTCCGCCACCGATATAGAGGGTACGGAGCTTTTTGATGTCGTAAGAATCATACTCCTCAATCAAATTCTCCAGATAACTATCTACCGGCTGATTTTTGATAAAAACCTTGGAAAAGTCGCAGTAATAACAAATCTGAGTACAAAAAGGAATGTGCACATAAGCAGAAGTCGGTTTGGTATGCATAGTACTTATTATACCACAGTTTTAAAGAGAGGACTTATTTGATTATCAAACAAAGAAAAAAAGAGTGAGTCCGCAAAGTCAAAAATTGTCCTCGCAAGTCACACACTTTCCTATAATCTAAAAAATTGAAGTTCCAAATCAATTTTTCCCCAACTCCTGCGTCCTCTTGTAGGCAGCTTGAACGGCATCCATGACTGTTCCTCGAAAGGCATTTTCTTCCAGACTGGCTACCCCAGCGATGGTCGAACCAGCCGGACTGCAGACCTGGTCTTTGAGTTGAGCAGGATGTTGCCCACTGACCTGACTTAGCTTAGCAGCTCCTAAAAGTGTCTGATTGGCTAGCTGCAGGGATATATCGCGACTGAGTCCTGCCCGGACACCCGCATCCGCTAAAGCCTCTATAAAGAGATAGACGAAAGCTGGTCCACAGCCAGCAAGGGCTGTCGCCGCATCCAACTGCTTTTCCTCTAGTTTGACCAAAAGACCAGCCGAAGACAGAAGTTCCCGCAACAAATCTTCATCCGTTGGGTTTGCCTGCTGGGATAAGGCATAGGTAATAACGCCCTCACCTACGGCTACTGGAGTATTAGGCATCATCCGAATCCAACGATGGTGGCTAGATGTCAATTTTTCTAATAGCTCCAAGGGCAGGCCAGCAGCCATAGAAACCAGCAAAAGAGACTCCCGTTTTTCTAGAACTTCCTGATACTCAGCCAGCAAGTCAGCAAATTGAGCTGGTTTGATACCCAGAAAAATCACCTCTGCCTGAGCAAAAGCTTCTTTATTACTGACCGGCTGACCACCAACTTCCGCAGAAATCTTTTCAGCCTTGTCACGACTGCGATTAGCCAGGAGTAATTCGCTTCTATATCTTTTATCTTGGGCAACTAGACGGGCTAAACTGCCGCCCATATTTCCCAGTCCGATAAATCCAATTTTCATCATTATTTCCTCACTTGACCAGTCCCTTGGATGACGTACTTATAACTGGTCAGCTCTTTCAGTCCCATAGGGCCTCTGGCATGCAGTTTCTGAGTAGAAATCCCCATTTCGCAGCCAAGACCAAATTGACCGCCATCTGTAAAGCGGGTTGAAGCATTGACATAAACTGCTGCGCTATCCACCTGCTCTGTGAAGTAAGCTGCCGCTGCATCGTTCTCCGTCACAATGGCGTCCGAGTGACGGGTGCTGTGAGCCTCAATATGCTCCACCGCTTCTTCCAGAGAAGAAACCAGCTTGACTGCTAAGACATAGTCTAAAAATTCGGTTTCAAAATCTTCCAGTTTAGCAAGTGTTCCTGAGATATACTGAGCTGCTTTCTCATCCAAACGTAATTCAACAGGATTTTCTCGCGCATCTTCTCGATCTGTCACCAGTATCTTCTGCAAACGTGGTAAAAATTCAGCTGCAATCGCTTCGTGAACCAGCAGTACCTCCATGGCATTGCAGACAGAAGGGCGACTGGTCTTGGCATTCTCAATAATGGCCAATGCCTTGTCTTGATCAGCATCCTTATCTACATAGACATGGACGATTCCAGTACCTGTCTCAATAACCGGCACAGTAGCATTTTCCACGACCGCCTGAATCAGCCCGGCACCTCCACGAGGGATGAGCAAATCCAGATAGCCCTTGGCCTTCATCATAGCCTGGGCGGAAGCCCGACTGGTATCAGAAACCAACTGGATACAATCCGGCGAAATCTCCGTCTGAGCCAAGCCGTTTTTCAGAGCTGTGACAATAGCTAGCGCAGTCTGATAGGCATCCTTGCCACTTCTGAGAACGACTGCACTGCCACTCTTAGAGCCAGTGCAGCAGCGTCAGAGGTGACATTAGGCCGGCTTTCATAGATAATCCCAATCACGCCCATGGCCACCCGCTGTTTACTGATGACAAGACCGTTATCAAGCTCAGTCCTTTCCAAGACTTCCCCTACAGGATCCTCCAAGTCAATCAACTGACGAATACCCTCTGCCATAGCAGCAATGCGCTCCTCATCCAGATAGAGGCGATCCAGCATCACATCTGAAATCTTACCTTTAGCTGCGGTCATATCCGATTCATTGGCTGCTAAAATATCCGCACGAGAAAGCCAGAGCTGCTTTGCCATTTCTTCCAAAGCATGGTTTTTCTCAGCCGTTGAGGCCGTATTGATTGTCTTCTTGACTTTCTGAACCTTTTCAAAAATTGCTTGTGTTGAGGTCATCGCTTCTCCTTTCCTCGTCTTCTAAAATTCTGCAAATAAATCATTCAACTCCGGTGTCAGAGAAATCCAGTCATCCCGATGAATGACAACACCTTTAGGTTTATTGGACTTGAGCATATCTTTAAGAGCTGACTTGCCAAAACGCACGCGCCCTTTACCAAGAATAGCTCCGCTGCCTTCTTCATAAACGGTCACCGTATCCTGATAGGTAAAGCTACCCGATACAGATACAAGACCTGACACCAACAAACTTTTCCCATTGTTTCTGAGAGCGTTGGCTGCTCCTTGGTCTACATAGATTTCACCTTGACTTTTAGCATAGAAAGCCAGCCATTGCTTCTGCGTTTTTAGACCTTTTTCCTGGGCTAAAAAGAGGCTGCCATCCTTGGTTTCCTCAGCAGCTTCCAGCAGAGCATCAGTCTTGAGCGAGGAGCAGATATAGACCGGAACTCCGGACATGGTCGCCAGCGTTGCAGCCTTAATCTTTGTCAGCATGCCGCCAGTTCCGTTGCTCGTTCCTGCACCGTCTGCCATATCAATCAGCTCAGAGCTAATCTTCTCAATCTTTTCAAGACGCTGGGCATCTGGATTGGTAGAGGGATTAGCCGTGTACAGTCCATCTACATCTGTCAAGAGCACCAAGAGGTCCGCCTGAACCATGGCTGCCACCTGCGCACTCAGTGTATCATTATCTCCGACCTTGAGCTCCTCGATGGCCACCGAGTCATTTTCATTGATGATAGGAATAGCACCGCGATTCAGCAATACAGACAAGGCCTGATGAGCATTCTTGTAACGCCTCTTATCTGCAAAATCATCCTGCGTCAAAAGAATCTGAGCAGAAATGATTTGCTTCAAAAGAAGATTGGTTGTATATTCCTCCAAAAGCAAACCCTGTCCAACAGCAGCTGATGCTTGTTTGTCAGCCACCTTGGTCGGTCGTTTTTTAAAGCCCAGAGAAGAAAAACCTGCCGCAATAGCTCCTGATGAGACCAGGATCAACTCATGCCCCGCCTCGTGCAAGAGAGCCAACTGCCGAGTAATTTCCTTTACCTTGGCGCGTGACAGACTGCCATCTGCGTTTGTCAACGATGAAGTCCCCACCTTAAATACGATTCGCTTTGCTTTCATTTCCTTTTCCTTCACTGCTAGATTGTCTTATTATACCACGATTTACGGAAAATAAAAACGACCGCGATTGAAGCGGTCAGAGGAAAATTTGTATTTTAATAATGAATGAACTTGCTATTCTTGTCGCAGTTTTGCCAAGGTTTCTTGGAAAATAGCTGGCACTTCAGCTGTAAATTCCAGCACTTCACCAGTTCGAGGGTGAGTAAAGCCCAAAGTTCGCGCGTGCAGAAATTGGCCGTGCCCTTTCAAGGTCTTACGCGGTCCATAGACCTCATCTCCAGCCACAGGATGTCCGATGTAGGCCATGTGAACGCGAATCTGATGGGTTCGGCCTGTTTCCAGTTGAAGCTCAACCAAGCTATAATCACCAAAACGTTCTAAGACTTGGAAACGCGTCAGAGCAGGCTTTCCTTTTGCCGTTACGGCCTGCTTCTTGCGGTCTTTTTCACTGCGGCCAATCGGTGCCTCAATCACTCCACGGTCATTAGGTAAATTTCCATGAACAATAGCCCAATACTTGCGAAGGGATTTTTTGTCCTTGAGTTCATTCGCAAGAGCCAGATGAGCCTGGTCATTCTTGGCAATCATCAGGAGTCCTGAAGTGTCCTTATCAATCCGATGGACAATCCCTGGCCTTAGCACACCATTGATACCAGACAAATCCTTGATGTGGTACATGAGGGCGTTGACTAGTGTGCCGCTAGTATGGCCTGCAGAAGGATGGACCACCATTCCCTGCGGTTTATTGACGACTGCCACGTCCTCATCTTGATAGACGATTTCTAGCGGAATGTCTTCAGCTACATACTCAACCACTTCTGGCTCAGGCAGCTCATAGGAGATGACATCGCCTTCTTTGACAGAGTATTTGGCTTTTTTGGCTTGTCCATTGACCAAAATCCGGCTGTCCTTGATCTGCTCATGAGCCAAACTCCGCGATAAATCTGTCAGCTCTGCGACCGCCTTGTCCAATCGCTGACCAGCTACTGGAGCCTCAATTCTTACTTTCATCTTTTTCTTCCTTCAAAATCATCAGCAGTAAAATAGCTACACCAAAGGTCAGATACATATCCGCCACATTGAAAATAGCAAAATTAATAAAATCTAACCGAAACATATCCACGACAAAACCTTGGCGTATCCGGTCAATAAAGTTCCCTAAACCGCCAGCAATCACTAAGGTCAGTCCACCCAGCATCCACTTTGAGGCATGGAGATGCTTGATGAGGTAGTAAACAGCTCCGCCAATGACCAAAAATGTCACCAAAGTAAAGAGCCACTGCTGATTTTCCAACATGGAGAAGGCTGCGCCGGTATTCTGGAGATAGGTCAGACTCACCAGATGCGGAATGAAACTCTTGACCTCCCCCAGCTTAAAATCTCTGACAATATATAACTTAACCAGCTGGTCCAAAGCAATAAGAACTAAGACTGCAAAAGGAATAATAATTTTTCTTTTCATACTTTATTTTTTCTGTGTAAAATACTCTTTCATAACTGATACAAAGTCTTCTCCGACCTGAGTCAGCTCCACATCTTCACGCTTGACATAGACCATGTGGTTGTCCAAGTTGTCACGAAGCTTGATGACAGTAATGCCATTCACACTATTGCTGTCCAAAAAGCCAGACCCCGTCGCATAAGCATCGGTACGCTCCAAAATCCCATTCAAAGTCGCTCGGTCCGTCACATTAAACATCTGTGAGCTGGCACTGGTATCGACAAAATTCTCTGAATAATAGAGATACTCGTCCTTTTCCTGAGTGAAGCGAACAGTCGGCAAGGCCGCTAAATCTTCCATGACCAGCTCTTCCTTTTGTGTCAGAGGATGATCTTCCCGCAGGTAAATGTGGGTCTGAAAAGGAATCAGCTCAATTACTTCCAAACCTAGCTTTTCCACCCGCTGCATAATGCCCTTGGTATTTTGATTATTGAGGTAGATAATGCCGATTTCACTGTGGCCTTGCGCCACTTCATCTAGAATCTGTACAGTTGTTGACTCAAAAATCCGGAAGTTCTTATACTCAGGATAGGTCTGAGAAAATTGGGTAATCAAAGGCGGCAGAAAGTCATAGTGCTGACTGGCAATTGAGAACTCATCCCGCTCCTCCTCAGGATTGGAATATTGATTTTGAAAAACATCAAAACCCTTGACCAAGTCTTGAGCCTTTTCATAAAACTCCATTCCTCGGCGAGTCAGAAAAGTACCGCTGCTGGTCCGACGAAAAATCTTGAAGCCCAGCTCTTTTTCCAAATCACGAACAGAGATAGACAAACTAGGCTGGCTGACATACATTTTTTCCGCTGCTTCTCGAAAGGTCCCACTGTTAGCAATGGCGACCACATAACGCAATTGTTGAATATTCATAACATTTTCCTTCTTTACATATCGTCTCATTATACCATAAACCAAGGCAGAACAAAAGAAACCAGCTGTAAGAAGCAGGTTTCTCCTTTTAAGTTAATGAGTATTCTGAAACAAATTTGCTATTTTTCTTTCAGATAAAAAACCTCTGTCATCTCTTTGAAACCTAGCTTTTTATAGAGTTTCAAAGCTCGGGCATTCTGCTTTTCTACGACAATCTGAAAGTCCTGTCCATTGAGCTCATTCAAATCCTGCATACTTGTAAGCAAGAGATAGCTTCCTAACCCCTGACCCTGAAAATCTTGATCAACAGCCAAGCCAAAGAAATAATTGGTTCCAAAATCCGTATCAACTGATACTGAAGCCACAACCCGATGATCTTTTTTCAGGATATAGAGCAAGCTGGATGCGCTGGTGACAGCTTCTCTGGCGTATTTCAAGGCAACATCAAGCGGTGTCTCAAAAACTTGGGACTGAAAAGCAGCAATTTCCTCTGCTAAGTCCAAACTTCCCTGCAAGACCTCTATCCCTTCTCTCTTTTCCAGAGGAAAAGTTTGAGCAGGCTGCGCTAGCCAGATTTCTGCTTCATCCTCTTGGTAATCAAATCGCCTAGCAAAATCGGGATGACCGTTCAAAAAGGCCAGCTCCGCTATATACTCAACCTCAGTCAAATCATACTTATCAACTACTTTTGAAAAAGCAGCCAGAAGCTGATTAGCCACACCCTGACGCCGATACGATGGCAGAACATAGAGAGAAACCTCAGCTTGGCTGGGTTCATCCGCATAGACTGATAAAAAGCCGATGTTTCGGTCATCCATCTCAGCCAAAAAGAAGGCTGGCATTTCAGGTTCTGCATTATAATTATTATCCAGATAGGGCAGTCGATAGCCTCCGTCTGCCTTATTACACTCTTGAACTAATTCAAACAATGCCTGCTTTTCTTTCTCAGGTAATGCACTATAAATACTTATCTGCATCTGTCTCACTTCTTTCCAGTATTTCTTTCTATTTTACTATAAAAACCTTAGTCAAGTCATTCAAAAAGGGACTGGAAAAATCCAGCCCCAATCTCGCTAAGTTAATCGTTTTTATTTTTCAACATGGTCAGCAAGTTCTTCCTGGGCTTTTTTATTTGCCGCAGTAGCTTCTTCTTTCCATTTTTTCTTAGCTGCTTCGTATTCTTTAGTCGTTACAACATCCTTCTGAAGCTGGGTCAGCTTGAAGTTGTAGCCTGAACCTTTGACACCAACTGGTGAATAAGCCTTTTTGAATGGGACTGATTTAGTAACTGACGGTGTTGCTCCCTGAGAAATAGTCGGGATAATCAAGCCGCTATCCAGCAACCAAGCTTCTGCTTCTGCGTATTTTTCGTAACGCAGTTGCACATTGCTCGTTTCAGCATTAGCTTCTTCCAGCATCTTAGTATAGGTATCCAAGCCCAGCTCTTTAATCTTATCATTGTCTTGACCTGGTTCAAAACCAAAGTTTTGAAAGCTTCCGCCGTTCTTAATATTGAGAGTATCAAGATAGGTAGATGGGTCTTGGTAGTCACCAGTCCAACCACCAGTAGACATATCATAGTCTTTCTGAGCAGCAGAGTTAGCAAAATAAGTGATATTATTAAGATCGTCTGTGCTCATCTTTTGCAGGTCAATCACGACATTTTCCGCTCCAAGAGCCGATTCGATAGACTGCTTGGTTGAGCTAGCCCATTGAACACCAATCGTGCTAGACTGATCCACCGGCATATCTAAGTGAATTGGGAATTCAACCCCCTTAGCCTGCAAGGCTTGCTTAGCTTCTGCAAATTTCGCCTTAGCTTTTTCAGGATTGTAGTAAGGATCTTGAGCGTCAGAGAGGTCAATTCCTTGCCATTGGCTGCCATAATTAACTAATTTTTCCCCAACAACAGTTCCAAAATCCTTGTCGCCAATTTGGACAAAGCTAGGTGGTACCAAGGTATTTCTCAAGACCTTAGTCGCTCCGTCTTCACCATTTCCTTGCGCACCATAAGATGTACGGTCAAAGGCAAAGTTAATGGCCTGACGGAAGTCTTTGTTCATGATCGCTTCATTGGTCGCAGACTTTTGAGCATCTGTTGTTTTAGAAGTATGATTGTAAGACTGACGGTTGTAGTTGAAATTATAGTAATAAGAAGTAGAATCCTGCGGGCTGTATACGATATTGTCCGCGTATTTCTTCTTGACTGAAGCAAAGCCTGAGCTATTCGGATAGAGACGAGCTGTGCTGTAAACGCCATCGCTGAAGTTACGAATCAGTGCTTCCTGATCATTTCCATCATAATAGGTCAGCTTGATACTATCCAGAGTGACATTGTCTTTGTCATAGTAATTTGGGTTTTTGACAAATTCCATCACAGACTTGGAAGTCAGAGATTTGAGCAAGTAAGGACCGTTATAGAGGATGCTAGATGGCTTAACAGAGCCAAAATTGCTTCCTTCTGCTTTCAGAAACTCTTCATTGACTGGGAAAAGAATCGTGCTGGTCGTTTTAGAGTTCCAGTATGGCTCAGGGCGCGTCAGAGTGTATTGCAGGGTATGGTCATCAATAGCTTTGACACCAACATTGTCAAAATTCTTATCTTCACCCTTGATATAAGCATCCAAGCCCTTAACAGAGTCCTGAACTAGATAAATAGCTTCAGAATTTTCATCCGCAGCATACTTCAAGCCAGTCACAAAGTCCTGGGCCTTTACTTCTGCATATTCTTCACCATCGGATGTGTACCATTTAGCATCATCACGCAGCTTATAAGTATAGGTCAGGCCGTCCTTGGAAACTGTCCATGATTTGGCGATTGAGGGAACCAGATTCCCGTACTTGTCATTTCAAAAAGTCCATCGACCAGGTTGGAAATGACATCACCAGTCGTTGCACGGTTTGTAGCAAGATAGTTCAAGCTGTCAGGGTCTGAACTATAAACGTAAGTATAATTATTTGTGCTAGATGAAGACTGGCTACAAGCTGTCAGAAATAGACCGGCACTCAGTGCAACTCCAGTCGCAATCAGCCATTTTGATGCTTTCATGGATAGAACCTCCTTTGATGTTACATTTTATAACATGAACTATTATACCAAAAAGCGTATAAAAAGTAAATAGTAAACCGATGACAGTTGAGTAAAATATCTAAGTGCGGGTTCTTTTAGCAAGCTCACAAAGCTTTCCCTTACTGCATTTCTGCAAATTTCCAAATAAAAAAGGAAGAATCCGCTTTTACTGCAAACTTGCTTTGGATTCTTCCTTTTTGTCATTTTATCAAGAATGAGTAAAGCTGTGAAAGTATTACTGCTGTATTCTCATTTTGTATTTCTTATAGTCTTGAGTATGATAAGCCATACAGATAGACAACTCCAAACAAGAACAAGGCACCCAGCAAGACTAAGAACAAACTGCTGCTATCTCCTGTTTTAGGAAGCTGGCTTACCTGCGGAGCTTGTTGACTTAGTTGCCGACGAGAACTTACAGGTTCAACAGAACGTAAACTCAGCTGTGGAGGATTTTGTTGACCTGGAACCATGCTCTGACTAGCTGCAGTAATCTGAACAAGCTCCTTGTAATAACCTTCTCCCATGCTGAATTCTCTGTTTTGATTGTCAATCAAGGTTAGAGACACCACTGGACTGAACTGGCCTTCTACTAAGCCTTTCAAGCCAATCTCAACCGGATTGGTATCATTGGCTTTTTAGAAATCAAAACAGTATCACCAGAGATGGTATAGTCTGAACTAGGGAGAATGCTGAAAGTGCTGAGTATCCAGCTTAAGGGCAAGGCGGTAGTCATTTTTCTCTAGACCATTTAATCCACTCAGGGTAACCGTAGCTGTAAAAGGCTGATCTAGCTGAGCAGATGTAGGAACATTGACTTTGATATCCTTAACTGGATCGGTATAAAAAGAGGCCGTGTCCAATAGGATAAGCAACCTCTGTCTCAGACATGATACCATCCTTGATGAGCGGCACATTTACCGGTAGCGTTCCCCACATGTTTTTTTGACCATTGAAAATGACTTCAACACCAGCTGGGATATTAGGGACCGAAGGCATTATCCGGCTTCAGAGACTCAGTTGGATCCATGCCTTTGTTTCCATAAACCGCTACTATAGCCTTGGCATTAGGATAATTCGCTACATCATAAGGTTTGGAAATACTCATGACAGCTGCCTGTTTTCCAGTTGCATTTGCATAGTCTACAACTTCTGTCGGAACCCTTGTCAGCCAAAAATCACTAGCCAGTTGAGATTGACGGCCAATTTCAGAGATTAGAACAAGGTGAGTAGCCTGGTCAATCTTTCCTTTCAAATCTTCCAACTTGGTTGTTTTGCTGTAGTTCAGCGCTTCATATGTGACACCTGCTGGAATCACTCCGTCGGCTATCAAACGCTTGACACCCAGCTCTAGTCCAGGCACTTCATCATCATAGGCTGCTAACAGCAAAATCCTGTCGCCAGATTTGACCTTAAAGGGCAGAACTGTATCATCGTTTTTAACTACCGTCACTGCACTAGCAGCGATTTTTCTTTCAGTATCTCTGTTCAGCTCTGAGCCAACAGCCTCTTGAGCTTTTGCTTGAGTCCGCACAGCTGGGTCAAAATCCAAAATTCCCCGTTTTTCTTTTAGATTCAAGATGCGGGTCACTGACTCATCCAATCTGCTGACTGGGATATCCCCTCTCTGAACCGCCTGCTCAATATCATTGATAATCTTATCAATCTTGGCTAAATCACTCTTGCTGCGTAAGACAGTTGGCATCAGAACTACATCCACACCTGACTTGATAGCCATTATAGCCGCTTCAGATTCTCCGAAGTTTTTGGCAATCGCATCCATGCCCATAGCATCAGATACTACCACTCCCTTGTAACCAAACTTTTTGCGAACTATGCCGGTAATAATATCATCTGACAAAGTGGCAGGGATATAAATTTTTTCTCCAGTTTCCTTAGATATTATTGTGTCTTTTTCAATCTGAGGATACTGAATATGGGCTGTCATCAGCATATCAGCATTTTTGTCAATGGCAGCCTTGAAGGGCAGCAACTCCAGCGCTTCGAGCTCCGCATAGGACTTATCAACCAGAGGCAGACCAGTGTGAGAATCTACCGCCGTATCACCATGCCCAGGGAAATGCTTAGCCGCTACTGCTACATTGTATTTCTGAATCCCCTCCATCATAGCCGTTCCCAAACGAGCAACAACCTTAGGATCTGAAGAGAAGGAACGCAAACCAATAACTGGATTCTGCGGATTATTATTTGTATCAAAAACTGGGGCAAAGTTGACATTCAAACCTAGAGCCGATAGCTCCCGTCCGATGATTTGACCTGCTTGATTAGCCAATTCTGGATCTCGAGTCGCGCCAACTGCCATGTTGCCAGGAAGTGCAGTCCCACTACCCAAACGATAGACGATACCACCTTCTTGGTCAATCGCGAGCAAGAGCGGCAATTTACCATTATTAGCTTGGTTACTAATAGCTGTTTGCTGCAGGGCCTGCGTCAAGGCTAAGGTTTGAGCAGTTCCCTTCACATTCTCAGCAAAGAGAATGACACCACCAAAGTCGTATTTATCAACCGCTTCTGCCACTTCTTTATTAAGCTCCGTCATATCTGACTGGGAGGCTTGGCCCTCTTGCTGCCATTTTCTGAAGTCCGGCATCAACATCTGTGTAATCTTCTGACGAAGTGTCATATCCGCCACAAGCTCCTGTACTCTCTTAGAAGCCGAAGGTGCATCACTCGCTGCCTGACCCTGCGCCTGATTGGCAGCTGAGGAAACTTCTGCAGACTCGGCGGTCACTGGTTTGGTAGAATCTTCTAACAAATTCCCCGTGTTACCAGCTTGACTTGAATCATCTGCTTCAGTAGTTGCAACTGACGGAGCATCAGAGACCGGCAGAGCTTTTGCAGCAATCTGACCATCCTGACTTGGCGTGCCCCTAACCCCTGCACTACTATCAGAAGAGTCCGTTGCAACTGCAGAACTTGCTTGTTCTGACTGGTTGGCTAGTTCCAGCAGCTTATTAGGCGTATCTGCTTTTATGGCTCCAAATGGCCAAAAAACTAGTAATGACAAAGCAAGTACCAATAGCAATTTATACCTTTTCATCATAGGCATTCTCCTTTCATCCCTATAATAATAGCACAAAAAATTATGTTTGTAAACGTTTACATATTATCTAATTCTTGTTTATTTTTATCACCAATTAGTAATATAATCTCTATAAAAATGAAATAATATTACAATATTATAGAAATGTTACAGAGGTATAATTTTATAGAAATAACATAACCTAACTGTTAAAAATGAGATTCTTTAATCTTATACTAACAGTTGCATAGAAAGGATTTGCTATGAGACAAGAAAAGAACACTAAAGCAATGTTCAACCGACACCACTTGCTGGGTCTTTCACTCGCTTCTGCTGCGACTTTGGCAGCTGCTTTGATTTCCACCGGAACAGTCCAAGCGGAGAACAAGTCAATCCCAGACTGGGCTTCTAGACGTGAAGTTGGTATTTACGATCCTAGTGTACCCGACATTGAGGACGACCCTACTATCTTTGATGATCCAGGACCTATCAAGGTTCCAGAAGCACCTAAAGCACCTAAAAATGACTATCCTAGCTCTATTGATGAAGAGACTGGTGAAAGAATCAGTAATAGAATCGTTCTTTACAAGGGTAAATACTATGCACTTGACCGTTATAGATCTATATACGAAGTTCGGGATGATCCAGCTGAACAAATTCCGACGAATCTAAAAAAATCTTTCTATACCAGCCCAACTGGGAAGACGTATTATTTCGACGAAAAAGGACGAAGGGTCATCAATACTTACACTATTGATGGCAAACTATACTTCTTTGATTCTAACGGAGAAATGGTTAAAAACAGATTTGTTAGTTACTCTGAATATACTTATTACTTTGGTGAAGATGGAACAGCTTATGAAAACGGTCTTTTTAAGATTGGCAAGTATTACTATTACTTTGGTGAGTATGGTGAACTTTATAGGGAAACTATTGTCAACTACAAAGGAAAGACCTATTACGCAAATTGGTATGGCGTTGTCAATATAAAAGACGAAGAAGTTACACCATAGTAAAAAGTTCCGATATAAAAAAATCCCCCGCTTAATAGCAGGGGATTTTATTCATTTCTGAATTATTTAGCGATTGGGTAAACAGAAACTTGTTTCTTATCGCGTCCTTTGCGTTCAAAGCGTACTACGCCTTCAACCTTTGCAAACAAAGTATCGTCTCCACCGCGTCCAACGTTGACACCTGCATGGATGTGAGTGCCGCGTTGACGGTAAAGGATAGAACCGCCTGTTACGGTTTGACCGTCAGCTGCTTTAGCTCCCAGACGTTTCGCTTGTGAATCACGTCCGTTAGATGTAGAACCTCCACCTTTTTTGTGGGCGAATAGTTGCAAGTTAGCAAGATTCATTTTTAACATAATGTTTTTCCTCCGTGTTAGTTTTCTGTGATAACTCTGGTTTGGACGAACTCAGACGAGTCCTCCGATAAGTTTGCCATTCCTAGGAAAAATGATTCAAAGAAAAGCTGAGTCATTTCTCTCTGGTGCGACGGTATATCCTGAGGGATTTCAACCCGTAAGAATCCACCTTCATCTTCGTTTAATTCTAAGGTCGGTTCGTAGCCTGCGAATTTCTCAACTGAATTGACAAAATTAATGGCGAGCGTCGAAACAGACGCACACACGACATCATAGCCGTATTCACCACTCGCGGCGTGACCTGTGATTTCTGCACGCCTCAGTTCGCCATCCTCGGCTCTTTCAAAGACTGCGTGTATCATTTAATCTCCTTAAAATTAAGCGTTGATAGCGTTGATGACAACTTTTGTATATGGTTGACGGTGACCTTGTTTACGATGGCTGCCTTTTTAGGTTTGTACTTGTAAGTAACAACCTTCTTTTGCTTGCCTTGTTTTTCAACAGTTCCGACAACAGAAGCTCCAGCAACAAGCGGAGTTCCGACAACAGTGTTTTCACCACCAACAAGAACAACTTCGTCAAAAGTAACGTCTTGACCAGCTTCAGCGTTTAACTTTTCAACGTAGATTGCTTGACCAACTTCAACTTTAACTTGTTTTCCGCCAGTTTTAATGATTGCGTATGTGCTCATTATGCACCTCCTATGATTTTTAGGGTTTCCCCGGATTTTGTGAAGACTCGCCTAGCATCGTGGGACGAACCACTTAAGAGAAGAGCTCTAAGTATAACAAAGAATAAACTAGGAATTAAGCCGAATTCATAACTTGTGTTAGGCAAGGCGATAATAACGAAGTTTAAATTTGTTATACGACGAGCAACGATGATCGAGCGGTTGCACAGGAATGTGCATAGTCAACTCTATAAGTATAGCACTTCTGCAGCTCTTTAGCAAGCTTTTTCATCTCATGAAAACGGATTTTCAAGGATTATCTTTAGATTTTGTCCACTAATGAACTAAGACAACCTCTGTTATCCGCTAACTGCTTTATTAAATCACTATTAGTTCAAAAAAATTCTAAATATAACGCCGCACTCTATTTTGATAATCTCGATAAGCTTTCCCAAATCTTTCAAGACACCAGCGCTCCTCAGAGAGGATAATCCAGTGGGCCGCAGTCTGAAAAGTCACTATAATCAGAAAGAAAATCATTGATTTGGTCAAAAAAGCTATTCCTAAAAAACAAACAAAGTAAGCTACATACATGGGATTACGGGAATAGCGATAAAGGCCCTTTGTATTCATGCCGTTTGCATCTGGTCTAGCGAAATCCCTCATACTGATAGCACACAAAGCCAAACCAAGCAGGTAAATAGCCACTCCAGCATAAAAGAAAACAGAAAAATCAAACTTAATTCCAAGCAAAAAAGGAGTTATGAACAAGGCTAGATTGCTCAATTGATAAATCATATAAGCTATCTTTTCCTTTCCTTGGACTGGTGCAAAATAAGCTGCGCGTGACAAAGCATTGTTGCCAAAATGACCTAGTAAAGGAAAACGAATCAGGAGAAAAGGAATTAAGAGAAAAACAGCAAGTATAAACGTCACCTTCTCTCGCTTTTACAAGAGCCCCTCAATCAGCTCATCAACTTCATCAGTCTCTGCTTGCGGTCTGATTTCTGTAATCATGATGCCTGCGACGGCGCGTTCTACCAAACCTTCAACGTCTAGGCGAGCTTCGTACTGCTCGGCATTCTTGATTTTTGGATTGGTTTTAGGCCGATCTGGCGCAAAAATGGTACAGCAGTCTTCAAATGGCTGGATAGAGATTTGAAAAGTATCAATTTTCTCTGCAATCTCAATGATTTCCAGCTTGTCCATAGTCACAACAGGACGGATAACCGGTGTATTGGTTACGGCATTGATAGCCTGCATACTCTCAATGGTTTGACTTGCCACCTGACCAAGACTTTCTCCGTTGATAATGACTTGAGCGCCCCGCTCTTCTCGAATGCGGTCCGTAATCCGCATCATAAAGCGACGAGTCAGTGTCATCAGGTAGGCTTCTGGAGCCTTGGCCTTAATTTCCTCCTGAATCTCTGTAAAAGGGACTTCGATAAACTGGATATTGCCGCCAAATTTGGTCAATTTTCGCGTCAAATCTTGAGCTTTTTTCAACGCACCTGGACTGGTGTAAGGCGGACTGGCAAAGTGAACCGCCTCGATATCCACACCGCGCTTGAGAGCCAGATAACCAGCCACCGGTGAGTCAATCCCCCCTGACAGCATGAGCATGCCCTTGCCTGATGTGCCAACTGGCAGGCCTCCAGCACCGCGAATCGTCTCATAAGAGATATAGGCCGCTTCTTCTCGGATCTCGACGCGCAGTTCAATATCTGGCGCTTTCATCTTGACCTGAACACTGGGAATAGCATCAAAAACAGCATCACCAAGTGTCTGGTTAAGCTCGCGGCTATCCAATTCAAAACTATGGTCACTGCGCTTGCTGGTAATCTTAAAGGTCATGCCTTCCTGATAGACTTGCTTCATGATGGTTTGAACAGCTTCGATTAGGGCTGGCACAGATTTTTCAATTTTGTAAGACGGCGAGAAATTCTGAATCCCAAAAATCTGCTTGAGCGACTCGGCGACAGGCTGATAGTCTGTCCCGTGCAGATAGACATGGGTCCGATCGCGGTCGGCCTTGACATGGACCTGCGGATAGACTGACAAAACAGCTTGGATATTGCGTTTGAGTTTGTTGATAAAGCGCATGCGGTTCTTACCCTTAGTAGACAGTTCACCATAGCGCACCATAATTTCTGAATATTGCATTGTTTACCTTACTTTTCTGGTTTTTTCGTAAATGATTTTAAAGGTTGTTAAAAACTGCTCCATCTGGCTCATGTCATTGTCAGCATCCAAACTGATACGGACAGCAGTCTGAGCGAGCGATTTTTCGACGCCCATAGCGATTAGGGTTCCTGCTGGCTTACCGGCTTTAGAAGAGCAAGCGCTGGTTGTCGAGATATAAATCTCGTAGTCTTCAAACGCATGGACGATGACTTCACCTCGCACCCCCTTGATACCAAAGGTTAGTATATGGGGTGCGAAATCCTCTATGCCTGAAAAAATCACCACATCTGGATACTTCTGCAACTCTTCAAGGAGAATCTTCTTCATCTGAGCCGTCTGCTGGGCAAATACTTCTTGCTTTTCCATGGAAAGGCGCAGGGCCTTGGCTGTAGCTGCAATGCCAGCTAAATTCTCCGTCGTTGAGCGCTTGTCCGACTCCTGGCCGCCACCGGTCAAGAGGGGACTGATTTCTTGCCAGACTTGATATAGACAAATCCTACGCCCCGAACACCGTGAAATTTATGACTGGAAAATGTCGCAAAATCCACGCGATCCGTCAGATAAGCAGCTGTTGGAATCTTGGTAACTGCCTGTACAGCGTCCACATGAAAGGAAATAGTGGGTTTGTTTGCTAGCAGTTCGGATATTTTCTGAATGGGCTGAATACTGCCGATTTCATTATTGACAGCCATGATGGAGACCAGAGTAGTGTCTGGTCGAATCAACTCCGCTAGCTTGTCTACCTCAACAAAACCTGCCTTGTCTACTGGGGCAAAATCAACTTCAAACCCTTGACTCTGCAGCCAGAAAGCTGATTCTTTAACCGCAGGGTGCTCAATATTAGATACAATAATGTGTTTGCCAAAGGGAACTTTTTCAAAAGCGACGCCCTTAAGCACCCAATTGTCCCCTTCTGTCCCTCCGGACGTAAAAAAAATCTCCGAAGAAGACTTGCCTAAAAGCTCTGCTATTTGCCGGCGAGAAGCTTCTAAGAGACGGGTTGCCTGACTGCCTAAACTGTGCAGACTGGATGGATTGCCCCAGATTTTAGAAGCTACTTCTGTGTAAGCAGCTAAGGCCTCGGGATAAGGCTTGGTTGTTGCTGAATTATCTAAATAAATCATGTTCTTTCCTCTAAATTTCAATACTCCTATTGTAACATGAAAGAGAAACTGGAACAAGAAAGAAACAGCCCTAAATTCTGTTAGAACTTAGGGCTAAATATCACCGGTCATAAAACTCATGCAGCAAGCCAAAGAGTTCCTGTTGTTGAGCTAATAAGCTCTGACCGATGGTAGTAGATTTGATGAGGGTTCGTTCCTCTACATTTTCAATCACCTTTTTCAGGGAAGTTTGAGCAAACGGCGATTCCACAACCTTTTTGAGCATTTTGGAAAGGCTGATGGGTCACCAACTGGAAACCATAGGAATTATTGAGCAGTGAATAGCCGGCCGTTCCAGTTTTCTTCTGATAGGCCTTACAGAGGCCACCATCAATGACAAAGAGCAAACCGCCACCACGGATAGGCGACTCTCCCTTGCCCGTCTTAACCGGAGTATGGCCATTGACCATCCTAGACTCTTGAGAAAAGAGACCAAATTCTTCCAAAAATCAGCTGACAGACTTTCTCAGAATTACGATAAGAAAAAAATAAGAATTTTCCACTTCCTTGTGGGTGTCCCTTATCTTCAATGAAATAGCGCTCCAAGGTAGTCATCTTTTCTTTGCCAAACAAAGGCGACAGCTTACCTTTCCAGCAATACCAAATCAAATCAGTCGACAAATCATCGCCCACTTCCTTGTTCTTGGCCGACTGTCGAATATGATACTCAAAGAAATCCAGCAATTCCTTGCCAACATAATGGGCTTGATTGAGAATGAAAGGGCTGGAATTCTCCTGACGGCTCCAGAGGAATGCAGCCGTGAAAAAAAGCAAGTGATGGTTGTAAATCTTATACATAGAGCCCTTGTTCATCAAAAGACTCATATGCTCAGCCATCTTAAGAGAACTTTGGAATGAGGCCAGCATACTGTCTACAGCTTGATTTTTCTTCTGGTGTCAAAGCTGACGGATTTTTCCGGATTGATGGTTTGGAAACAGGTGTTGACTAGGGCATGCTTGGCATCGTCAATCGTAACACTTTCTTCCCAATAGTCAATCTTGTCCAGCATAACATGGTCCTGCATCTGGAATTCAGGCCGTCGTTTGATGAGTTGATTTTTCCAGCTTAAACTGGATAATCGCTAAGGCTTGGTGAACCTTTTTCCAGCTGCAGAATTTCCTCATCTGAAAACTCCTGCTCTCTGCCACCTAGAATGGGTCTAAACTTAGGATTAGACTGGTAAGTCTTGTCCGCAAAAAGAGTCAAGGAGCGCAGGTTTAAACCATAATCTTTCTCGATATCCCAGAGATAGCCATAGCGAGCTGCAATGCGCAGCACATTGAGCAAGCAAGCCTTGGAACCAAAAAGGCTCCCATCCAGATAATGTCGTGATTGCCCCACTGAATATCAAGCGAGTGAAAACGCTGCAGTTCATCCATGACCTGAGCACTGCCAGCTCCTCGGTCAAAAAAATATCTCCAACCACATGCAAATGGTCAATCAACAACTGCCGAATACTTCGGGACAAGCCTAGGATAAAAGGGCACAGCTTCCCGCAATTCAATCACATAAGTGAGGATATTCTCAAAAATAGGATTTTTTATCAGCTAGAGCCCTATCACTATAGAGCAACTCCTCTATAATATAGGCATACTGTGGCGGCAAGGCCTTTCTGACCTTGGACCGACTGTATTTTGCACCTGCAAAAAGCCAGCAAAGTTCAAGAGTTGGGGAATGGTTTCCTGATACCAGTCTTGGCCTTTAGTTTCTTCCCACAACACAAGTTCAGGATAGGAAACCAGCGCTGACAGCCGATCCTTATGAGCTTCTGACAAGCGGTCCCCAAAACAGTCCTTGATCTTCTCATTGAGGATACCTGCACAGCTTCTCAAAATATAGTCAAAAGCAGCAAACTCACCGTGAATGTCACTGATATACAGCTCCGTCCCTTTGGGAAGGTTCAAAATTGCCTCTAGGTTGGTCAGCTCTGTAATGACCTTCTGGCGACTGTCAAATTCTTTCAGTAAAATACGCTTATATTGCTCCATCTTATGCCCTCACTCTATAACCGCTCTCTCAATCTTCTCTCTTATCTCAATTTCTTCAAATGATCTTCAATCAAGAAAGCTGTCTCCTCGATTGATTTATCCGTGATATTGATGACATGTGCCCGATACTTTTTAAAGACTTCTTTTGAGTAGTCTAGTTCTTCGTATATCTTTTCCAGATCTGTGTAGCTGGTCGACTGGGTCAATCCCAGAGAATTCAAGCGATTACTGCGTATCTTAGAAAGTTTTTCTGGCTCACATAAAAGGCCAATAATCCGCTCCGGATCAACCTTTTCCAGGACCTGAGGCAGAGGTACTTCTGGAATCAAAGGCAAATTGGAAACCTTGTATCCTTTATTAGCCAGATAAATACTGAGTGGCGTTTTGGATGTTCGGGAGACGCCCAAGAGCACCAAATCTGAATCCAAAAAACCTTGTGGTGCCTTGCCATCGTCGTATTTGACTGCAAACTCAATAGCGGAGATTTTATTAAAATACTCAGTGTCCAGCCGGTGCAAGGTACCCGGCACCTCTATAGGACTAGTGCCTGTCTTTTCCTTGATAATCTCAAAAAATGGATGCATCAAATCCAGATAAGCAAGGCCATTGGCCTGACTGAACTCTCTAGCTACAGCTGCTAGCTTGCCATCAACCAGAGTGCTAATAACAAGGGCATCGTCCTTGATGGCATCGCGCAGAATATCCAGCAATTCTTCTTCTTTGTTGATAAATGGAAAACGATAGCTGTTATTAAAAATAATATCTGGGTACTGGGCTGTCACTGCAGACAGCAACTTCTGCGAAGTCCCCCCCAAAGAATCTGAAATGCTGTAAACAATAATTTCTTTCTTCATGTTCATTCCTCTTATCTATTAACCTCAGCGCTTCTGGCCTCTTGAATAATGTAATCCAGCAGGGCTGACTTGGTCACAGTTCCTAAAATCTTACGCTCATTATTCTCATCGACTACCGGCAGTGAATCAATGGCAAAATCCTGCAAAACTGCTGCCGCTTCCAAAATGTCCATATCCTTGTAGCAAGTTTTAATATGGGGCATTCGGGTCATGCAGACCGCTACAGGAGTGCTGTCAATGTTAGTATTGAGCGAAGCCCGAAGCAGGTCCTTACGCGACAAAATCCCCAAGAGCAGCTTATGCTCATCAATGACATAGAGAACATCCGCATCATACATAAATAATGTAATAATGGCATCTTGAATAAAAGAATCATGAGATACCAAAACAGGCGAAGTCATAATCTCTGCCACTTCTTTTCGAAAGGTATCGAAAAAGAAAAGCGTCTCTAAATCTGAGCCCGAGTATGTGTAACCAACTTTAGGCGTAGCCTTCAAAATCCCAACCAAGGTCAGAAAAGACAGGTCCGAGCGCAAGGTCGCCCGAGAAATATCTAGTAATTCAGAGATTTTCTCACCGCTTAGAGGCTGGTGTTCTTTTACAATTTCTACAATTTTCTTTTGCCGTTCGCTTAATTTCAAATAGGTCTGACTCCTTCGTTCTTTATAATAGATGATTAGCCGAATTTCTCTTAAAAGTTGTTATTATTACTCATATTTTCATTTTTCAGACGTTTAAATAATCATCATTTTTGTAACACATTATAACAAAAAAAGAAAAATTGTCAATAAAATAGGATGCTTTTTTCGGTTGACAAATATATGTGATGTATATTACAATGTAGTTGTCCTACAATATGACACATATTTCATAATTTTGGAGGTAAATATGGCGAAATGGATTTACTCCTTCGAGGAAGGATGTGCAGATGACAAAGCCCTGCTTGGCGGAAAAGGAGCCAACCTAGCTGAAATGACCAATTTGGGACTGCCTGTCCCTCCAGGTTTTACTATTACCACAGAAAGCTGTATCGAATATTTAGAAAGTCCTTTTTTCTTTGAATCTTCTTTAAAAGAAGATGTTTTGAAAGCGATTACCGAATTAGAAGAGAAAACCGGTAAATATTTCAGTGGCAACGACTCTGCCTTGCTCTTAGTGTCTGTTCGAAGCGGAGCTAAGTTTTCCATGCCGGGCATGATGGACACTATTCTCAATCTAGGACTCAATGACTTAAGAACCCAGACTCTGGCTGAGCAGACTAATGCTGACTTTGCCTACAACTGCTACCGCCGTCTGCTGCAAATGTTTGCTGATGTAGTTTATGGCATTTCCAAGGATGAGTTCGATGATCTCTTGGGCTATTTTGAAAAGAATGCTGGGAAACAGGCCAAGGATTTCACACTGGAAGAACATCAGGCGTTGATTGAGCAGTATAAGCAGCTTTATCGTGAGCATCATCAGACCTTCCCCCAAAGTTCTAAAGAACAGCTCTATGCTGCTATCAAGGCGGTCTTCAAGTCTTGGAATAACCCTAGAGCTAAGGTTTACCGCAACTTGAATGATATTCCTCATGACTTAGGAACGGCGGTTAATGTCCAAGCCATGGTTTTCGGAAATAGCGACCAAGCCAGTGGTACAGGAGTTGTCTTCACGAGAAACCCTGCCAGTGGTGAGCATCAGCTATTTGGCGAATTTTTGCTCAATGCACAAGGAGAGGATGTCGTAGCCGGCATTCGAACCCCTGAGCCAATCGCTGCACTTGAGACAGCTCTCCCTCAGGCCTATGCAGCTTTCCAAGACTATGCTAAGATTCTCGAAAATCACTACAAGGACATGCAAGATATCGAATTTACCATAGAAAAGGGTAAACTCTATATTCTCCAAACTAGAAACGGTAAACGGACTGCTAAGGCATCTTTGAAAATCGCCTTAGATTTTGTAGACGAGGGCATTATCAGCAAAAAAGAAGCTCTCCAGCGCGTATCTCCTGCTACGATTAGCCAGCTCATCCATCCTGTATTTGAAGAAAAAGCCCTACAAGATGCTCCTTTCTTGGCTCAAGGACTACCAGCCAGCCCTGGTGCTGCAACTGGCGAGATTGTCTTTACAGCTGAGCGCGCCAAAGACTACCACTCCTTGGGTAAAAAGGTCATTTTAGTACGGCAAGAAACTTCCCCTGAAGACATTGAGGGTATGGTCGTCAGCCAAGCCATCGTAACCAGTCAGGGCGGTATGACCTCTCACGCAGCTGTCGTAGCTCGGGGAATGGGAACCTGCTGTGTGGCTGGCTGTGGAGAGCTAACCATCAGCGAGGACAGCAAAACTGTTTCCTGCGGAAGTCTTGTTTTGACTGAGGGTGATGTCATTTCAGTTGATGGCAGCTCGGGACGCATTTATAGCGGTGAGATTCCAACCGTCCTAATCGAAAATGACCAAGAACTTCAGCGCTTGCTTTCATGGGCAGATGATTTCGCACAGCTCAAAGTCCGTGCCAACGCAGAGACCGTTCAAGATCTAAAAACAGCTATTAAGTTTGGGGCAAAGGGCATCGGTCTGGCACGTACCGAACACATGTTCTTTGGTCAGGAACGGATTCTAGAAATGCGACGCCTGATTCTGGCTGACAATGAATTGGAAACCAGATCCGCCCTCAAAAAACTGCTGGAATTCCAAGAAAATGACTTTTATCAAATGTTCCAAGCAGTGCAGGACAAACCTATGATTATCCGTCTTTTGGATCCGCCGATGCATGAATTTCTACCTAAAGATTCACAGGAAATCAAGATTTTGGCTGACAAGCTGCACAAGTCACCAGAGAAACTGACTCACCGCATTGAACAGCTACAAGAAAGCAATCCAATGCTAGGCCACCGCGGCTGCCGTCTGGGGATTACGCAACCAGAGATCTACAAGATGCAGGTCGAAGCCGTCTTCAAGAGTGCTATCAAGCTGAATCAGGAAGGATTGACCGTCAAGCCGGAAATCATGATTCCGCTGATTGCAGACAAGGCTGAGCTGGACTCTGTCAAAGCCTTTCTTATCCAACATATCAACAAGCTCTTTAGGCATAAAGGTCAGGAGCCCTTCCCTTATGAAATTGGCACCATGATTGAACTTCCACGTGCCTGTCTGGTTGCAGACCAGCTGGCTCAGGAAGCGGACTTCTTCAGCTTTGGTACTAACGACCTGACCCAGATGACCTACGGTTTCTCACGGGACGATATTGGAAAATTCATCGGCCATTATAAGGAGAAAGAAATCCTTCCTTTTGATCCTTTCCAAAGTGTTGACCAGGACGGCGTTGGTGAATTGATGCGGATTGCTATCAGCAAAGGGCGTCAAGTCAAGCCTGATCTTCCTATTGGCATCTGCGGTGAGGTCGGTGGCGATCCGGCTTCCATCCCCTTCTTCCAAGAAATTGGTGTCACCTACGTCTCCTGCTCTCCTTATCGGGTTCCAGCAGCAAGACTGGCTGTCGCTCAAGCGGCACTCCAAGATGAGAAGGCGTAATTACTTTGCTATTCTAGCTCAAGAAGCTGCTCAACCAAAACTTGAGCAGCTTCTTTTCTTAACAGCAATCTTCTGTGTGCGTTTTCATAGATAAAAATTTGATTTTTTTAAGACATTTTCAGATAAAAAACGTATAATGAGAGATAAGAAATCATTGAAATTTTAAAAGGAGATTCTTGCAAGCATGGAAAACTATTCTCGCAGCAATAAAAACAAGACAAAATCATCTAAAAAACCTACTAAACAGCATATTAAAACTGGTCTTTCAGCCTTTCAAAAGACTATTGCAACGGTTGCCAGTATCTTGTCTATCATCATTGCCAGCATCACGATCATGAATCTGACCAGTCATAAGGATGAAAAATCAAAAACTGATACCAGCAGCTCTACTGCAACGACTACCATTATCAAGGAAATTGAAAAAGAAACAAGCAGCCCTGCTTCAACAACTGCAACTGATACAGCTACTTCCAGCAGCGATACAGCAGCGGTTGAGACTAGTCCATCCAGTTCTGCGGCAGATACAACAGCAGGCGACACTACTGCCTCTAGCTCTGCGGCAGATACAGCAACCAACACTCAAACAGAAACTTCAAACTAAGCAAGCAGAAAACGCCCAGCTCATTGAGCTAGGCGTTTTTCTTGTATTCATCAAGCACCTTGCTTGACTATCACTTCCGATACATCTTGACTTGAAGATAGAGATCGTTATAGGTTCCCAGCCATTTAGGGCCCAACTGCTCATAAACTTCCAGATGTTTCATCGTTTCCTCAGTCGGATAAAAAGCCTCATCTTCCTGAATTTCCTTAGGTAGCATGGCCTTGGCAGGAAGATTTGGTGTCGAATAGCCGACATAGAGGGCATTTTTATAAGCATTTTCCGGTCTCAGCATAAAGTTAATAAACTGATAGGCTGCTTTTTTATTTTTGACGGTTTTGGGAATGACAATATTGTCAAACCAAAGATTGCTGGCTTCTGTAGGCACGACATAGCGCAGGTCTTCATTGGCCTCCAGCATCTGACGAGCCTCACCAGAAAAGGTCACACCGATAGCAGCATTGTTCTGAATCATATAACCTTTCATCTCATCGGCCACAATGGCCTTAATATTTGGCGTCAGAGTGTAGAGTTTATCGACTGCCTCCTGCAACTGATCTGCATCTTTGGAGTTAAGACTATGACCGTCTGAGTTCAGACCAATTCCCATGACTTCACGGGCTCCATCAATCATCATGATGGAGTTTTTGTATTCAGGACGCCAGAGATCATTCCAATGCTCAGGAGCTTTATCAACCATTTTTTCATTGTAGACAATGCCCAGCGTTCCCCAAAAATAAGGAATCGAGTACTGATTTCCAGGATCAAAAGGCTGGTCTAAAAAGTCAGATCCGATATTTTCCAAACCTTTAATCTGGCTATGATCTAGCTTTTCTAACAAGCCTTCTTTCATCATCTTGGCAATCATATATTCACTGGGAATCGCAATGTCGTAGGTTGTGCCGCCCTGCTTCACTTTCGTATACATGGCTTCATTAGAGTCAAATGTATCGTACTGGATTTGGACACCAGTTTCCTTAGTAAACTCAGTCAGTAGCTCAGGATCGATATAGTCACCCCAGTTGTAAATGACCAGCTTATCGCTCTCCTTGCTCTGCGTCTGACTTTCGATCTGGTAACTAACACCCCACAAAACTAAGATAATCAGCAGAATCCCCGCTAAAAATGAATAGAGCTTTCTCATACGGTCTCCTCCTTCTCACGGGTGATAAAGTAATACCCAATTACCAAAGCAATGCTGAAGAGAAAGACCAAGGCTGATAGGGCATTGATTTCCAGAGAAATTCCCTGCCGAGCGCGGGAGTAAATCTCAACAGACAAAGTAGAGAAGCCATTGCCTGTAACGAAGAAGGTCACAGCAAAGTCATCAAGTGAGTAGGTAAAAGCCATGAAGTAGCCAGCGATAATGGCTGGAGTCAGATAAGGCAGCATGATTTCTTTCAGCATTTGCAATTGGCTGGCTCCTAGGTCATAAGCAGCCTTAATCATATCATCATTCATTTCTTTCAGACGCGGAAGAATCATCAGCACCACAATCGGAATGGAAAAGGCCACATGGCTAGCCAGCACAGACAGGAAGCCCAGCTGGAATTTTGCCGTCGTAAAGAGAATCAGAAAACTTGCCCCAATCATGACATCCGGTGCCACCATGAGGATATTATTGATAGACAAAAAGGCATCCTGATATTTCTTGCGGGCTTGATAAATATAGATGGCTCCAAAAGTTCCAATCAGTGTCGCAATTAATGAAGACAGGAAAGCCAGAAAGAAAGTCTGAACCAAAATCAAAATCAAGCGTGAATCCTCAAAGAGATTCTGAAAATGACTAAGACTGAATCCTGTGAAACGATTCATGTCTTCCCCTGCATTGAAAGCATAGGCAATCAGGTAAAAGATGGGGATGTAGAGCACCAAAAAGACAAAGGCCAAATAGAGATTTGCAATTTTTTTCATCGCCCTCTCCTTTCCTTGGTTGCCCACATGGTAAAGAGCATAGCAACAATCAGCACCACTCCGATAGTAGAGCCCATGCCCCAGTTCTGAGTGGTTAGGAAGTGCTGCTCAATGGCAGTTCCCAGAGTAATCACTCGATTACCACCGATTAAGCGGGTCAGCATGAAGAGACTGAGGCTAGGGATAAAGACTGACTGTACTCCGCTTCTGACACCATTCAATGACAAAGGGAAAATAACCCGACGGAAAGTCTCCCAGCGATTGGCTCCCAAGTCATAGCTGGCATTGATAAGATTAGGATCCAAATCATCCAGAACATTGAAAATGGGCAGAATCATAAAGGGCAGCTCGATGTAGCTGGCTACAAAGATAAATGAAAAGTCCGTAAAGAGAATCTGCTGCGGCCCTACTCCGATAAAAGTCAGAAATTGATTGATTGAACCATTCTGACCAAAGATACCGATGAAGGCATAAGCTTTGAGCAGGAGATTGATCCAGGTCGGCAGGACAATCAGCATCAGCCAGAGCTGCTTGTGCTTGAGCTGAGTCAAAAAGAATGCGGTCGGATAGGAAATCAGCAGGGTTACGACAGTAATAATCCCTGCATAAAGAATCGAATTCAGACTCATCTTGAGATAGGTCCAGTTCTGCGATGTGAAGTAGGTCTGGTAATTTTCCAGCGTAAACTGGCCTTCAATGTTAAAGAAGGACTTCCAGATAATCATGACAACAGGTGCCAGGACAAAGAGGAAAATCCAGAGCAGGTAGGGCAAGAGAAAGAGATTAGAGGTTGTTTTCTTCATCGCGTTCCTCCTCAATGGCATTGATCAGACCCGCTTCTTGCTCTTCTACTTCAACATATTCTTCGATACGGGCATCGAATTCTTCTTCAGTTTCATTGAGACGCATGATATGGATATCTTCAGGCTCGAAATGCAGGCCAATTTCTTCACCGACAATGGCCTTGCGAGTCGAGTGAATCATCCATTCATTACCCAGTTCATCATAAGCAATAATCTCATAGTGAACGCCACGGAAAAGCTGGGTATCAACTTTAACCTGCAGCTTGCCTTCTTCTGGCAGCGTAATCCGCAGGTCCTCTGGTCGAATGACCACCTCAACAGCTTCATTTGGGCGCATCCCGCCATCCACTGCTTCAAAGCGCTGGCCGTTAAACTCAACTAGATAGTCCTCGATCATCTTTCCAGGCAGAATATTGGACTCGCCAATGAAGGTTGCAACAAAGTGGTTGATGGGCTCGTCATAAATATCGACAGGCGATCCCGACTGAACAATCTCGCCATCATTCATAACGAAAATCCAGTCGCTCATAGCCAGGGCTTCCTCTTGGTCGTGCGTGACAAAGACAAAGGTAATACCCAGACGCTGCTGCAATTCCCGCAGCTCATACTGCATGTCCGTGCGCAGCTTCAAATCCAGAGCAGAAAGCGGCTCATCCAGCAATACGACCCGCGGCTGATTAATGATCGCCCGCGCGATGGCTACACGCTGACGCTGACCACCCGACAGTTTGCGAATAGAACGGCGCTCAAAGCCTTCCAGCTGAACCATTTTCAGTACTTCAGCAACCCGCTCTTGAATTTCTTTTTTATCAACCTTGCGCAGACGAAGCGGAAAGGCTACATTTTCAAAAACATTCATATGCGGAAACAGTGCATAGGACTGAAAAACCGTGTGGACGTCTCGTTTATTAGTGGGAATATCATTGATGCGGACACCATCAAGAAAAATATCTCCGTCTGTCGCGTCCAAAAGACCGGCAATAATGTTCAGAATCGTTGATTTTCCAGAACCAGAAGACCCTAGCAAAGTATAGAACTTTCCTTCTTCCAGCTCGAAATTAATATCTTTCAGAACGACAGTATTATTATCTTCAAAAACTTTTGAAACGTTTTTAAACTCGATGATTGGTTTTTTCAATTGTCATAAATTCCTTCTTTCTCGTATTAACAGATTAAGGGTTCTGTCAGACCGCTGCTACCTCGTGAGGGCTGTAAAGGCCCTTTATAAATTCCGTGTCGATAGGCTTTCACCCCCTTACTAAGTTACAGCTAGCTGCAGTTCCTTATCCAGCATACTTCTACTGGAAACCAATCTGTCTTACAGAGATTCACCAATGATGCGGACTTCGCGCTCCAGAGTAATACCTGAATTTTCCCGCACCCTTTCAATCACATGAGCAATAAGATTTTCGTAATCTTGGGCCGTTCCTTTATCGACGTTAATCATAAAACCGGCATGTTTCTCAGATACCTCTACACCACCGATACGATGCCCCTTAAGGCCTGCTTCACTAATGAGCTGACCAGCAAAGTGACCCAAAGGACGCTTGAAAACAGATCCACAAGATGGGTATTCCAAAGGCTGTTTAAGCTCCCGCAGATGGGTTAAGCGCTCCATTTCCTGACGAATAGTTCTGTGAACACCAGGCGAAAGAGCAAACTTAGCAGAAATAACAATGTCGCCTGTTTCCTGAACTAGTGAGTGACGATAGCCAAACTTCATATCTCGAACGTCCAGCGTTTTGACTTGTCCCTGAGGCGTCAGTACCTTACAAGATACCAAAACATGAGCAATCTCGCCGCCATAAGCACCAGCGTTCATAAAGACAGCTCCGCCGACGCTACCAGGAATGCCACAGGCAAACTCAAAGCCAGTCAGACTATTCTGCAGAGCGATATGGGTTGTCTGAATTAGATTAGCTCCAGCCTCTGCTTCAATCATATAGCCATCTACCCCTACATTGTTGAGCTTGTCAAACATAATGACGAAACCTCGGATACCGCCATCTCGCACAATGATATTACTGGCATTTCCCAGCACCATCCAAGGAATGTCTTCTTGATTGGCAAAATTAACAATGCGAGCCAGCTCATAACGATTGCGGGGGAAAACTAAGAAATCGGCTGCGCCCCCGACCTTTGTGTAGGTGTATTGACTCAAAGGCTCATTGAAACGAATGTCGATTCCTTCTAATTCAGTTTTTAATTTCTCTAGTTTGCATGATTTTCTCTCTTTTATGTAAACAAAATACACTCTATTATATCAAAAATCTATGGCATTTACGATAGATTACAAAGAAAAAGCTGAGAAAGGTCAGCTTTTTAATGCTTATAATTGTCTAGTAGCAAAACGCTGTGTTTGAGTAGAAAGAGCATTCCTGATGGCACCAAAAGCTCCCGCTCCACTCGCCAGATCCTGTAATTCTAAATGATCCATAAAGTGAATTATCCTCCTTTAAGCTAGGCCCATTATAGCACAGTTAGGTATAAAAAGATAGGGATATCAAATCCTTATATTTTGTACGTTCTTAGAAAAGAAAAAAGAGGCTCATAGAAAACCTCTTGATGATTTATTTTTCTACTCGGACGCCCTCTGTGTCTACCTGAAGTCGGAAGATTTGCCCCTTGAAATTCTGTTTTTGCAAAAGCTGGTAAATCTTCTCTGTCTTGTTCTTAGGTGATAAGACCATAACGGTCGGACCCGCTCCTGAAATATAGGTTGCATAAGCGCCATTTTTTCTGGCCAAGAACTTAATATCTGAAAATTCCTTGATCAAAGGCTGACGGTATTTTTCGTGGAACAAATCAGACTCGATAGCCCGACCAGCGATTTTCATATCACCTTTTAAAAGAGCAGCAATCGCAACATTAGCAATGGAGCTGGCCGCCACAGCTTCCTTGTAAGAAAGGCGATTCGGCAAGACCCTACGACTCTCGACTGTCCGAAGCTCATAGTCTGGGATATAAGCGATGAAGTCGACTTCTGGAAAATCCGACACCACAGCAGACACCTGATTCCTAGATGAACTAGATACGACCAAATTACCATAAATCGCCGGCGCAACATTGTCAGGATGGCCTTCAATCTTTGTAGCGATTTTTAGCTTCTGATAATCCGACAAATTTAAGTGAGCCAGTTGGTTAGCCAATTCAATCCCAGCCACAATGACCGAGCTAGAAGACCCAAGTCCACGAGCCAAGGGAATATCACTGGTCATTTTCAAACGGCGTGGCTGAATATCTGGTGCCAACTGCAGGGCAATCTTAACCAATAGATTGCGCTGGTCCTTAGGAATTCTCGGATTGAGGTCATGCTCAATCACCCACTCCTGACTTTCTTCCAAGACTTCAATTTCCAAATATTTTGACAGGGCCACTCCAACAGAGTCAAAGCCAGGACCAATATTGGCACTGGTTGCCGGTACAATAATTTTCATCTTAATCTCCTAATACTTTGAAGGTATTGAGCAAGTCGAACTCAGCAACTTCTTTTAGCTTAGCAGTGACATTTTCCAGCTGTGTCTTGCTGACAGCATGGGTAATAATCACCACGCGAGCCTTCTCACCATCTGTACCTTCCTGCAAAATCTGCTTAAAGGAAATATCCTCAGCATTGAAAATCTCAGCTAAATGCAGAACTTGACCTTTAGAGTCAGGTGCCAAGATAGAGAAGTAATAGCTGCTCTTCACATCTTCTGGCTTAGCCAGCACTAACTCACGGCTGAATTCATTAAAGGCCTTGCCAACTGTTCCTTCATTCAAACGTCGGCTGATACGAACAATATCTGCCACAACACTAGTTGCAGTTGGTTTTTGCCCAGCTCCCGGTCCGTAGTACATAGATTCTCCAATACCGATGGACTCGACAAAGACAGCATTCATTACCCCATTGACACTAGCCAGCGGATGAGCTTTTGGCAGAAAAGTTGGAGCTACTTCTGCTGCAATACCTGATGCTGTTTCTTCGATAGAACCAACCAGCTTGACTACATATCCCAAATCTTGAGCAACAGCCACATCTTCTGGTGTGATATGACGAATTCCCTGATGACCCACATCTTCAAACTTAACGTTCATACCAAAAGCGAACTGGCTAAGAATGACCATCTTGTAAGCCGCATCAATACCATCTACGTCATTGGTTGGGTCGCTTTCAGCAAAGCCAAGACGCTGTGCTTCAGCAAGAGCGTCTTCATAAGACCAACCCTCTTCCACCATCTTGGTCATCATAAAGTTAGAGGTTCCATTGACAACACCCAAGATACGGGTAATTTTGTCAGAAGCCAGTGAATTAACCAAGGTACGCAGGATCGGAATTCCGCCGGCAACAGCTGCTTCATAGTAGAGAGCCACATTTTGCTTTTGAGCAATTTCCAGCAACTCTGCTCCGTGTACAGCCAGCAAATCCTTATTGGCCGTTACCACATGTTTGCCAGCTTCAAGAGCACGAGTGATGAACGTTTTCGCTGGTTCGATTCGTCCCATCAATTCTACAACGATAGTAATCTCAGGATCCTTCAGAATTTCTTCAACATTTGTGACAAAGTTAAAGTTATTTCCAGCTGCTAAAAGACGATCTTTTTCGGCATCATCTTTGACCAAGACTTTAGCAACCTCAATCTCTGAATGAGCCGCTTGAACGATTTTTTCTCCGTTTTCTTTCAGCAAAAAAGGCACACCGCTTGCCACTGTTCCAAAACCAAGTAAAGCTATTTTAATAGACATGAAGCACTCCTTGAAAATTTCTTGTATAAAAAATATTATAACAAAATTATAAAAAAATGCCTACAAAACTACTTCTTTATTTGTTATAATAGATGTAAATTTCCGTAAGGAATTGTAATTTTTTTAAAAAAGGAGATATTATGACAGGAAAACACCGAGGAAATCGCATGCAGCAACGCAAAGCTAGAAAAAGAGCTATTTTGTTTTCTTTAACGAGTTTATTACTTTTTCTTGTCTTGATTGTAGGTGGCTTTTCTTTACTAGCCAAGCTGCAAAACTCGCACAACCAAAAAGAAGCTAATAACGTGTCAACGAACCAAGTCAATACTTCATCTAAAACTTCATCAGCACCGACTCGGGAAAAAAAGACGACTTCGGATGACGACAGTAAAGACAAGGTCAAATGGGTCAAGCAAGACAAGCCCGTTCAAGTTCCTATCTTGATGTATCATGCCATTCACGTCATGGATCCATCAGAAGCAGCTAACGCCGGTTTGATTGTAGATCCAGACACATTTGAAAGTCATCTAAAAGCTTTAAAAGACGCAGGCTACTACCCACTGACACCAGCTGAAGCGTACAAGGTCCTAACGGAGAATGTCTTGCCAGAAAACAAAAAAGTCGTCTGGCTGACCTTCGATGATAGTTTAAAGGACTTCTATACTAACGCCTTTCCACTTCTTCAGAAATATGACATGAAAGCAACCAATAATGTCATTACAGGATTTGTTGAAGCGGGACGCGAAGATATGCTGACACTGGATGAGATAAAGGAAATGAAGGACAAAGGCATGTCCTTTGAAGACCACACCGTCAACCATCCTGACCTCTCAGCGACTGCAGAAGACCAACAAAAAATTGAGTTAAAAGATTCTAAGTCTTACTTAGACAAAGAACTGTCTCAAACCACAACCACCGTTGCCTACCCATCTGGACGATACAGTGATGCAACCTTGCAGATTGCTGAAAGTCTTGGCTACAAGATGGGACTAACAACCAATAACGGACTAGCTTCCCTATCCAATGGCTTGCTCACACTCAACCGAGTACGCGTAAACCCAACCACCACTGCAGAAGACCTGCTAAATGAAATCGCAACAAACTAATCTTAAAGCTTGCTTCACCTGAAGCAGGCTTTTTCAATTCCTATGATTATAACTTTTTCAATCACCAAAAAACACCAGTTCCAAAGAACTGGTGTAAAGGTTTATTTAGACTTGATATAGTTGATCCCATCCGCTTTCGGAGCAACAGCTTTACCGAAGAATGCCGCAAGGACCACAATAGTCAAGACATACGGAGCAATCTGCAGATAAACCTTTGGAACACTTGAAAGCAAAGGCAACTGGTTCCCGATAACCGCCAAACTTTGGGAAGCTCCAAAGAAGAGACTAGCCAACATGGCACCAATAGGACTCCATTTACCAAAAATCATAGCTGCCAAGGCGATAAATCCTGGACCTACGATAGTTGTCACAGCAAAGTTAACAGAGATTGACTGAGCATAAATAGCTCCACCAATACCTCCGAGCAGACCAGAGATCATGACACCGCAATAACGCATGAGGTAAACATTGATTCCCAAGGTATCTGCCGCCTGCGGATGCTCTCCGACAGAGCGAAGACGCAGTCCAAATTTAGTCTTAAACATGACAAACCAAGCGAGGAAAGAGAAAGCAATGGCAAGATAACCAACCAAGCTTGTATGCTTGAAGAAAATATCTCCCAAAACTGGAATATCAGACAGGACAGGGAAATTAAACTTCCCGAATGAACGCTGAATATTATCCGTTTGTCCCTTGTTATAAATAGCTTTAACAAGGAAAATCGCCAAGGCTGGCGCCAGCAAGTTCAGCACTGTACCACTCACAACATGGTCCGCACGGAAGGTAATGGTCGCAACAGCATGGATAAAGAGAGAAGACAACTCCGACTAAACCAGCAGCAATCAATGAAAGCCATGGAGTCGCACTACCCAAGCTATTCTCGAAAGTCAGGTTAAAGAGAACGCCTGTAAAAGCTCCCATAACCATGATTCCTTCCAAGCCAACATTAACCACACCAGCGTGCTCAGAGTAGGCTCCGCCAATACTTGTGAAAATCAAGGGAGCCGCATAAATCAGCATAGATGATACTAATAAACCTAATACCGTTACAATATTCATCCTAGTTTCCCTCCTTCACTTTTTTAGCTTCCTGCCGACGATTTTTAAGGAAATCAAAGATCGTTATACCTGTCATACGCTCAATCAGATAGTGTGCACTGACAAAGAAGATGATAGAAGCTGTTACGATGTTTACAAGTTCTGTTGGAATCTGAGCCACGTTCATACCTGGAGCACCAACACTCAGAACTGCAAAGAGGAAGGCTGCAAAGAGGATTCCAATTGGAGAGTTGGCAGCCAAGAGACTTACCGCCATACCATTGAAACCAACACTCAAGGAACTTCCTTGAACAAAGACATTCTGATAAGTTCCAAGTCCTTCTACTACTCCTCCAAGTCCTGCAAGAGCACCTGAAATAATCATAGACACGATAATAGTACGCTTAGATGACATCCCTGCATACTCGGATGCATTTGGATTAAGACCTACAGCACGAATTTCAAAACCAAGTGTTGTTTTCTTAAGCAAATACCAAATAACCACTACTGCAATCAAGGCAAAGAAGATACCGATATTCATCCGAGAGTTAGATGTAAGACTTCTCAACCACTCTGTTTGATAAATCGCATTAGCAGAAACACGCTTACTAGAGTCAATACTCTGCATCACAGATTTAGGGAAACTATGAATAACAGCATTTCCAACAAAGAGAACAATATAGTTCATCATAATGGTTACGATGACTTCACTTGTTCCCAGATAAGCACGCAGAATTCCTGGAATAGCGCCGATAACACCACCAGCTGCTGCTGCAATAACTACAGTAGCCAATAACATCAGCGGACGAGGTAAATTAGGGAAGGAAAGTGCAAACCAACCAGCCATAATCCAGCCAGCCAAGGCCTGCCCTGGAAGTCCGACATTAAAGAATCCAGCCCGGCTAGCTACAGCAAAGCCCAAACCGATGAGAATCAGAGGTCCCATTGCACGAGAAATTTCACCCAAACTTCTCAACGAACCAAAAGCTGTTTTAAAAAGGGATTCATATCCCCAGAGGGCATCATAACCAAAGATGAGCATGACAACCGCTCCCAATAAAATCCCTAGAACAACTGAGATTAAGGGAACTGCAATCTTCTGTGATTTCTTAGACATTTGATTCTCCCTTCTGGATCTTACCGCCGGCCATGAGAATACCAAGCTCTTGCTTATTGGTTTCCTCTGGATTTACAATCCCCTGAATCTACCATCATGGATAACTGCGATTCTATCAGAAACATTGAGGATTTCATCTAGCTCAAAGCTGACAACGAGAACAGCCTTGCCTTGAGTCCGCGCTTCAATCAGGCGTTTATGGATGTATTCAATCGCCCCAACGTCAAGTCCACGAGTTGGCTGACTGACAATCAGAAGGTCTGGATCACGGTCTACTTCCCGTGCAATGATAGCTTTCTGCTGATTTCCTCCTGAAAGTGCTGAAGCAGGTACATATTCGCTGGCCGCCCGAACATCAAACTCATCCATCAACTTACGAGCGTAAGAATAAATGTTACCGTAATTCAGGATTCCATTTTTACTGAGCGGTTCTTTATAGTAAGTCTGTAAAGCAATATTTTCAGAAATGGACATTGCCAGGACTAAACCATCACGGTGGCGGTCTTCAGGAACGTGGCTGACTTTCATTTCAGTTATCTGCCGCGGCTGCTTACCAATAATAGACTGGTTCTTAATTGTAATCTCTCCAGAGCTAGCTTTTCTAAGTCCTGTAATAGCCTGAATCAGCTCGGTTTGACCATTGCCGTCAATCCCAGCAATACCAACAATCTCACCAGCACGGACATCAAGAGAAAGTCCCTTAACAGCTGGAACACCACGGTTTTCTTCAACAACAAGATCCTTGATTGACAAAACAGTTTCTTGAGGATTAGCAGGCTCTTTCGCAGTCTTGAAGGAAACAGCCCGTCCCACCATCATTTCAGCCAAATCTTGGTTCGTCGCACCAGCGATTTCAACTGTTTCAATAGATTTTCCGCGACGAATAACTGTTACGCGATCAGAAACTGCCCGAATCTCATCCAGCTTGTGAGTGATGAGAATGATAGATTTTCCTTCTTTGACGAGGTTCTTCAGGATTTTCATCAATTCATCAATCTCAGCTGGAGTCAGAACGGCTGTTGGCTCATCAAAGATGAGAATGTCCGCCCCACGATAAAGAGTCTTGAGGATTTCAACCCGCTGCTGGGCACCGACAGAAATATCTTCAACCTTAGCAGATGGATCAACTGCCAAGCCGTATTTCTGAGAAAGTTCCTTGATTTCTTTAGTAGCACCTTTCAAGTCCAACACACCATTTTTTGTGATTTCACTTCCAAGGATGATATTTTCAGCAACAGTAAATGCTTCAACAAGCATAAAGTGCTGGTGCACCATCCCGATACCAAGTGAGGCCGCCTTTGATGGAGAGTCCAGCTTAACTGACTTTCCATTCACTACAATCTCACCGCTGGTCGGTTCAAGCAGGCCAGCCAGCATATTCATCAAGGTTGACTTTCCGGCACCATTTTCTCCCAAAAGAGCGTGAATTTCACCTTTTCTGAGTTCCAAATTGATTTTATCATTGGCTACAAATTCACCAAAAATTTTGGTGATTTCTCGCATTTCAATGACATTTTCATGTGTCATGGCTCTTTCCTTTCCAGAATTTCATTTTATTTCAATAAAACTTACTGGCACAGCCCGTGCTAATAAATTCTATTGATACAAAGGCGTCTCAAATTTTAAAAAGGAGCGACCCTCCACGGTCGGATCGCTCCTAAATTTTTTATTTGTCAGGAACAGTGATACTGCCGTCAAGGATTTTTGCTTTCGCTTCTTCAACAGCCTTTTTAGTATCTTCTGACAGGTTTGTAGTTGTCAAGTCAACTCCACCGTCTTTCAGACCGAAGGTTGTAGTTTTACCGCCTGGGAATTTACCTTTAGCAGTTTGGTTAGCGATGTCTTGGACAGTCTTACCAACTTGTTTCAAGCTTGATGCCAAAACAAAGTTAGACTCTTTACCATCCTTAGACTTGTATTTACCTTCTTCAGTTTGGTCGCGGTCAACACCGAGTACCCAAACTTTTTCATCTTCATTTCTTGTTTCGTTGATTGACTTAGCTTCGTTAAATACTCCTGCACCAGTTCCACCAGCAACTTGGTAAACCACATCTGCACCTGCAGCATATTGAGCAGCAGCAATTGTCTTACCTTTAGCTGCATCACCGAATGAGCCAGCATAGTCTACTTGAATCTTGATAGATGGATCAACTGATTTCACACCAGCTTCGAAACCTTTTTCAAAACGTGTGATAACTGCGCCTTCTATACCACCTACGAAACCAACTTGTTTTGTCTTAGTAGTTTTTGCAGCAGCAACACCAGCAAGGTAAGCAGCTTCATTATCAGCAAAGACAGCTGAAGCAACATTCTTTTGTCCTTCGATAACATCATCGATAATAACATAATTGATTTCTGTGTTATCTTTGGCAGCAGATTCAACCGCATCACGAAGGGCAAATCCGATACCAAATACTAGCTTGTAACCATCTGTAGCAGCTTGATTCAGGTTGTTTGCGTACTGAGACTCATCATTAGATTGGTAGTAAGTGTAACCATTGTCTTTTGAAAGACCGTTTTCTTTACCCCAAGCTTGCAAACCTTCCCAAGCTGACTGGTTAAATGATTTATCATCAACACCGCCAGTATCTGTTACGATAGCAGCTTTCAAGTCAGTTTTCGCATCTGAAGAATCTGAGCGAGAAGCACGGTTTCCACATGCAGCAAGTCCGATTGCTGCGACAGTTACTAGACCAAGACCTAGCCATTGTTTTTTGTTCATTTCTGAACCTCCTAATTAAGATGTGCAACACAGTTGCAAGTTTGAGTTTGGTCAGATGACCGATAACAGACTTATGTTAAATCTGTAAAAGAATATGGAAGTAATTCCTTGACCGTCATCACGACCGTCGATTTATCTTTAGCGACCAAGGTCACTTTTAGATCCTTAGCAAAAAATTCTGCCATTACTTGGCGGCAGGCACCACAGGGTGATATGGGTTTTTCCGTCTCACCGTAGACAATCAGCTCCTCGAAGTCTAAAACTCCTTCTGAAACTGCCTTAAATATAGCTGTCCGCTCTCCACAGTTGGTCAAGCCAAAACTGGCATTTTCAACATTAACGCCAGTAAATATCCGTCCGTCTTTAGCGACCAAAACTGCTCCGATAGGGAAATGAGAATAGGGAACATAAGCATTTTTACTAGCTTGGACAGCCAAGTCAATCAACTCAGTAGTCGCCACTAGCTTCTTCTCCCTTCATAATAGCCACACCGGCCGAAGTTCCAATCCGAGTCGCACCAGCTTCAATAAAGGCCAGAGCATCTTCGTAAGAACGAGCGCCACCAGAAGCCTTAACCCCCATGTCAGGACCAACTGTTTTTCTCATGAGGGCGACATCTTCGACTGTCGCACCTCCAGTTGAAAATCCTGTAGAGGTCTTAACAAATCAGCTCCAGCTTTCTGAGCCAGTTGGCAAGCCTTAACCTTTTCCTCATCTGTCAGCAAGCAAGTTTCCAGAATTACCTTGACCAAGGTACCGTTAGCAGCTTCTACAACCGCACGGATGTCTCGCTCTACCAAATCATAATCTTTAGACTTCAGAGCGCCGACATTGATGACCATATCCACTTCGCCCGCACCCTTTTGAATTGCGTCCTGCGTTTCAAAAGCTTTCACATCGGAAGTGTTGGCTCCTAAAGGAAAACCAATTGGTACACAAACCTTGACGTCTGAGTCTTTCAGCTGCTCTGTAGCAAACTCTATCCAGGTTGGATTGACACAGATACTGGCAAAATCATAAACTTTTGCTTCTTCAATTAACTTCAGAACCTGCTCTTTTGACGCTTCCGGTTTTAAAAGCGTATGGTCTATGTATTTGTTTAATTTCATGTTGGTTTCTCCTAGAATTAAGCAATAACCTCGATAATCTCGCTTACTGCAACGCTTTCATCACCTATTTTAACATTTTTTTGAAAATCTGTAACTAGTTCTTGAGAAATTTTTTCATTTGAATAAATTTTTGCGAAAACTTCTCCAATTTCGACCTTGTCTCCAACTTTCTTTTCGAGAACAATTCCTGTTTCATAATTTAAGTCGTCAGATTTAACTGCCCGTCCTGCTCCAAGTCTCATGGCAAAGAGGCCGAATTCCATAGCAGGCAGTTCAGTGATATAACCTGCCTGTTCTGCTTTCACATCTACAATATGAGCTGCACTTGATGGACGATAGAGATCTTCCAAGTCACCACCCTGGGCTGCAACCATAGCTTCAAATTTCTTCAAAGCAGCACCGTTGGTCAGCTGTTCTCTTACTTCTTCCACCGTTTCTCAACATCTGCTAGTCCGAGCATAATCTGAGCCAACTCACAAATGAAAGTTGTGATGTCTTCACGACCCCTGCCCTGCAAGATATCCAAAGCTTCTAAGATTTCCAGACGATTGCCGATGCTGGTTCCCAAAGGTTGACTCATATCTGTCAGAACAGCTACTGTTTTTCTTCCGACAGCCTTGCCCAAATCTACCATAGTACGTGCTAGTACACGAGCGTCATCAATATTTTTCATAAAGGCGCCTTCACCAACAGTCACATCCAGAAGTATACTGTCTGCACCAGCAGCAATTTTCTTACTCATAACAGAGCTCGCTATCAGCGGAATCGTATCAACAGTTGCTGTTACATCTCGCAAGGCATAGAGCAACTTATCCGCCAACACCAACTGATCTGACTGTCCAATTACTGATAGACCGATTTCCTGCACCTGCTTGATAAAGTCTTCCTGACTTCGCTCTACCTGAAATCCTTTAATGGATTCCAATTTATCAATGGTTCCTCCAGTATGGCCCAGCCCACGGCCGCTCATTTTAGCAACAGGCACACCAAAGCTAGCCACCAAAGGAACCAAGACCAGAGTCACTTTATCACCAACACCACCGGTGGAATGTTTGTCTACTTTTATACCTGCGATTTCTGACAGGTCAAACTGCTCACCAGTTCCAACCATCGTCATGGTTAAGTCTGAAATTTCCCGAGTTGTCATTCCCTTAAAATAGACAGCCATTGCAAAGGCTGCCATCTGATAATCAGGCACCGTCCCGTCCACATACCCCTCAATCAGCCATTGAATTTCCTGACTAGTCAGCTCCAAACCGTCTCTCTTCTTTTGGATAATATCAACTGCGCGCATCTTATTTTTCACTCCTTAATATATAGTAGCCTTTGTCCTTTTTGACAATCTCACAGTTTCCAAAAACATCTTCCATCTTTGACTTGGCGCTGGGTGCTCCCTGCTTCTTCTGAATCACAAGGGTCAAATCACCGCCTTCTTTCAAATGCTCATAGCTTCCGCTGATGACTTCGTGCACGACTTGCTTACCGGCACGTATTGGCGGATTACTGATAACATGGTCGAAAATGCCGCTGACCTTTTCATAAACATTTGACTGAAAGATATGAGCAGATACCTGATTTCTCTCAGCATTCTGCTGAGCTAAGTCCAAGGCCCGCTGGTTGATATCTACCATGGTCACAGCCACTCCGTATGCTTTGGCTAAAGTCAAACCTAGTGGCCCATACCCGCAGCCAACATCCAAAACCCGTTCTCCAGCTTCAAAGTCCAAGACAGACAAAAGGACCCGACTGCCATAATCAATCATCTTTTTACTGAAGACACCAGCATCTGTTAAAAAAGTCAGCCGCTGTCCTAACAGTTCCACATTTAATTCATGAATATCGTGTTTGGCATCAGGATTTTCTGCAAAATACATTTTAGTCATGCAACCATTTTATCATAATTTTCCTAGATTTGTAAATCGTTTTCATTTCTCCAAAAAGTATGTTATACTAAAATCCATCATACAGGAGTAACTTATGACTAACGAATTTCTTCATTTTGAAAAAATCAGCCGCCATACATGGCAAAACCTGCATCGCAAAACAACTCCGCCCCTGACTCAGGCTGAACTTAACTCTATCAAGAGTTTCAATGATAAGATCAGTCTGCAGGACGTAACGGACATTTATTTACCCTTGACCAATCTCATTCAGATTTATAAACGTTCTAAGGAAGACTTGGCTTTTTCCAAGGGGATTTTTCTACAAAAAGAAAGCCGTAAACAGCCCTTTATCATCGGAGTTTCTGGCAGTGTGGCCGTTGGGAAATCCACCACTAGCCGGTTGCTGCAGATTTTACTTTCTCGGACTTTTTCAAATGCAACAGTCGAGTTAGTCACGACAGACGGTTTCTTATTTCCGAATAAAACCTTGGAAGATCATGGCATTTTAAACCGCAAGGGTTTTCCAGAAAGCTATAATATGGAGCTGCTTCTTTCCTTTCTGGACAGCATAAAAAATGGTCAGGATTTCCAAATTCCAGTCTACTCGCATGAAACTTATGATATCGTCCCTCAGAAAATGCAAGAGGTAAAGGCTGCTGACTTTGTTATTGTCGAAGGCATCAATGTTTTCCAGAATCCTCAGAACGAGCGCCTATATATGACAGACTTTTTTGACTTTTCAATCTATGTTGATGCTGAAGTCGAAAATATTGAAAATTGGTATCTAGATCGCTTTAAAAAAATGCTGACGCTGGCTGAAAACGATCCCCAAAACTACTACCACCGCTTCACCACTCAAGCAGAAGAGGAAGTGGTAGCTTTCGCCCATAATGTCTGGAAAAGCATTAACCTTGTCAACCTGCTAGACTACATTGAGCCAACCCGCAATCGGGCAGAAATTATCCTGCACAAAGCTGAAAATCATGAAATTGATGAAATTTACTTAAAAAAATAAAAAAGCTTGTCAAATCCTAACTTTTCATATATAATTAGATAGTTAGTATTTTCAATGGAGGTGAAACAACTTGGCAAACATTAAATCAGCTATCAAACGCGCTGAATTGAACGTGAAACATAACGAAAAAAACTCAGCTCAAAAGTCAGCTATGCGTACTGCAATCAAAGCATTTGAAGCAAACCCATCTGAAGAACTTTTCCGTGCTGCTAGCTCAGCTATCGATAAAGCAGAAACAAAAGGTTTGATCCACAAAAACAAAGCAAGCCGCGATAAAGCACGCCTTTCAGCTAAACTTGCTAAATAATGCATACAAAGGGAGCTCTCAGGAGCTTTTTTTGTTTCTCACACAAAGGAGATAGGGATGAAAATAGCAATTATTGGTTATTCCGGTTCTGGAAAATCCACTCTAGCAGCACAACTGTCCAACCACTACTCCATTCCCAAACTTCACATGGATAGATTGCAGTTCCAACCCGGCTGGAAGGATAGCGACCGTGATTGGATGAGTGAACAGATGGATATTTTTTTGTCAAAAAATACCGACTGGATCATTGACGGCAACTACTCTTGGTGTTTTTATGAACGTCGGATGGCAGAAGCCGACCAAATTATCTTTCTGAACTTCTCTAGCTGGAACTGCCTCTATCGAACTTTCAAACGCTATCTAAAATACCGCAATCGAACCAGAGAAAGCATGGCTCCAGGCTGTCCAGAGAAGTTTGACTGGGAGTTTATCTGCTGGGTTCTTTGGAAGGGACGGCGTAAGACAGCACTGGCAAGATATAAGAGAATCCGACAAACCTTTCCTCAGAAATTCTACGAATTAAGGAACCAAAAAGAACTGAACAACTTCTTACAGAACCTAAAAACAAGCGAGCCCTAATGACTCACTTGTTTTTATTTGATTTTCTTTTTCTGTGGGAAAAGAGGCAGGCCTAATGAAGCTATTTTTTCAGCTGGAACCTTCATGCCGTCCTTAATCCACTTGGAAAGAACAGAAACAACTGCCGAACTCCAGAAGGAATTCATATAAGAGTTAGTCATTTTCTTAGCATTACGATTACGCTTTTCCAAAAAGTCAAACACGGCCTGAGTCAGTAGCTTTTCAAAATTATAGTCAATGGCTAGACTGATAACTCGAGCCTCTTTCTTAGCTTCCTTAAAAAGAAAAAGCCAAATCTGGTACATCTCAGTTTTAAAGTTAAACTCTTCCAATTTATCCGTAATACCTTGAACAGTGTTTTTAAAAATCTCTTCTAGAATCTGCTCTTTAGAGCTATAATTGCGGTAAAATGCTGCGCGGGAAACTCCAGCTCGCTCAACAAGCTCTGAAATCGTAATCTTTTTGAGTTCTTTCTTCTCCAACAGCTGCATGAGAGAAATTTCCAGAGACTCTCTCGTGATTTGATTGGATTCCTGATTGTATTTCTTTAAATTCGCGAGTGATTTTTCCGATATTTTCTTTTCCGACATAACAATTTCTTCCCTCTTGTCTCAGCTGACAGTTTCCGCTTTCTAGTAAGCATCCTTCATGTTATAATTTTAAAAAAAGACAGGTTTTTTGTCAATTTTTTTATTGTACATACTTGACAAAAAAGGAGAAAAATATGACTTGGAAAATTATAGCTGACTCTGGCTGTGACTTTCGTGAAATGGCAAACTTGGCTAAAGACACCAAATTTGAAAGTGTTCCCTTGACCATTCAAGTGGAAAATGAGATTTTTGTAGATGATAAGCAGCTTGATATTGATCTTATGATGGAGAAGATGTATGCTTCTTCTGCTGCTTCAAAGTCTGCCTGCCCTAGTCCAGATGACTATCTCAAAAGCTTTGAGGGAGCCGACAAGATCTTTGTCGTGACTATCACTGGAACTTTATCCGGAAGCAATAATAGTGCACAGGTTGCTAAGAAAATCTTTTTGGAAGAACACCCTGATGCCCAGATTCATGTCATTGATAGTCTTTCTGCTGGCGGCGAGGTGGACTTGCTTGTAACTAAACTCAATGAACTCATTCAGCAAGATCTCAGCTTTGATGAAGTCGTTCAAGTCATTAGTCGCTATCAAGAGAAAACCAAGCTTCTCTTCGTTCTGGCAAAGGTAGATAACTTGGTCAAAAACGGCCGGCTTAGCAAACTTCTGGGAACCGTTGTCGGCTTGCTCAATATCCGCATGGTCGGTGAAGCTAGCCAGACTGGCACGCTAGAGCTTCTGCAAAAGGCACGCGGTCCGAAAGGCTCTTGCTTCTGCAATCGAAGAGCTACTTAAAGCTGGTTACAAGGGTGGCCGACTCATCATCGCTCACCGCAATAACGAGAAGTTCTGCCAGCAATTTAGCCAACTGGTACAAGAAAAGTATCCACAAGCTCAAATCGAAATGGTGCCGACTTCAGGACTCTGCAGCTTCTACGCTGAGGAAGGCGGAATCTTAATGGGCTACGAAATTTAATACAGTATCTAAAAAAGTAAAGGATTAGGCTCAAATAATTAACCTAATCCTTTACTTTTTCGATTTAATTCGCTATAATTGAAACAAGTAAAGGAGTTGATATTATGGCCAGAGGAAGAGGCGCCGCAAGCCCCCAAGATAAGGAAGCAAGTCTTCTCATTTCTAAAAAGCTCAAAGAACTTCTCAAGGAAACAGGTAAAAAACAAGTCGAACTATCTCGTGAAACAGGCATTCCTGCTAGTACACTGACTGGCTATATCAAAGGGACATCTCTGCCTATCGCAGCCAATTTAGAAAAGATTGCAAGATTTTTTGAGGTAGAGGTTGAAGAAATCGATCCTCGTTACCGACTAATCGCTGACATCCCTCAACAATTCCCCGATTTAAATCGTATTTATCAACAACTTGACCAAGATAGACAGGAGAAAGGATTAAAGTTGCTGGAAGCTAGCCTGAGTGAGCAAGAAACACAAGCCAACTTAAAGGATGGATACTTCCCCTACTTGGTCTATGAAAATTACTATCTCTCTCAGCATAAGCCTGAACAAGCTGATTTGGTCTGGCTGGACAGAGAAATTGACTACGATATTGCCCTTTGGGTACGAACTGACTCGTTAGAACCCAAGTATCCGAGAGATTCCGTAGCGCTAATCAAGCAGACCCATTTCGAGCTTGCTGGCGCTATCTATGCTATTGATTATGACGGTCAACCATTATAAAAAGAGTCTTCAACGATCCATCCGGTATCCGTCTGATTTCCCTTAATAAAAAATACAATGATAAGTTTATCCCGCATGAGGAAGAGCCTAAACTCATCGGCCGAGTTATGGCGACTTTTATGCCACTGGATGTAGAAAAAATAAAGAAAAACAAATAACAGCTCTGCAAATGCACAGAGCTGTTATTTTTATGATTATCAGTCAAAAAATCAGAAAGTCTTTCGACTTCCTGATGCTTATTTAATAAAATACTGCTAACTCTTCATTCAGCTTTTTCATGTAGTGTTTGTGGACTATGTAAGACAACACAGCTAAGCCAACTAGAACTAGAGCTACTATTATATAAATTACCAGAGGCGCAAGAACATTGGATATAAAGAAGAGAAGAGTAATGACAATCACCATTCCTAAAATCAGAGCGATAGCTAGGAGAGTTTTCACCATATTATTATCTCGGCTCATCAATTCTGTGACATTGGACCAATTGGTCACTAGATGCTTGTAGTCTCGGTAGTAACCCCAGGAACTCCACATTAAGCTGATTAAAGCCCAAACAATCACCATGCCCAAGAAAGTCACTGGATGCATACCGGAAACAAGGCTGGTTATCAAAAGCAAGGTCAGAGGCAGGATAGACTGGACGGCAAAGAGCTGCCAAAACTTCAGACGAATATATTGCTTCAAATCAAAGGGGAGAACCTTGAGATAATCAAAATTTTCCCTTTCCAGAGAAATACCAATAGCTGTGAGGTTGCTACCGCCTGAGTTTAGCGTTGCAACCAAAACAGCCAGGGCCATCATTGGCAAGAGGAAGCGCGGTCCCAGATAAGGAGTCAAAGACAGACCGCCTTGTATCATACCCATCCCCATACTGAAAATGACAATGTAAGGGAGAAAGGCCGACATAAAGATGGCCTGCATAATGACAGAACCCTCACTCAAGAGCCTGATATTGTAGCGCCAGACAAACTTTTTGAGATTTTTTGCTTCCGCAATATTGATGTCATGCACGCGCTCCCGCTTTCCTACTGAAGAGCCCGTCATGAGAGCTGCCTCATAAAATTCTGGAATCACCTTGGTCTTTACGATGAAAAATAGAAGAGCCGCAACTGCTACCCATCCCAAAAATCTCAGCAAGGAAGCTGTATGAAAAGGATGAAGAATAAAATCATAAAAAGCCTGAACTGGAGGGAAGAAAGCTTTAACCTCTGTACGATTTATGACGCTTCTGCTGTTCATTTGATTAATCATAAAATAGAGGAAAAAGGAGCCGACGGAAACAAGAGCCAGAATGACATTGGACAGGATGGTCTTGTACTTCCTGAAAAAGGCTGTCTTGGTAATAAAATGAACGGCAATCAAAATCAGAAAGGTGATTACTGAACTTAAAATGAAAATAGCAAGCAGAGCCAAGGGCAGACCCAAGAAAGGATTACCACCTTGAAAAGCCAAAACCAAGAAATAACTGAACATAGGCAGAATGGCAATCAGCAAGGTCAGAATAACTGAAATGCTTTTGCCGACGATGATTTCTGCTTCGCTAAAAGCATAGGGACGGTAAGACTGCAAGTCCTTGCTTTCATAAAAAACATTGTAAAAAACCAGAAAGCCCTGAGACATAGAAAAGGAGAGCAAAAGCGGAAACCAAATTGGCAAAGAGCCCCGGATTGCCAACCAGTTGGTTCAGGGAGCCCATCAAGCCGAAAAGAAAGAGATAGACCAGTCCTAAAATCAGATACATGCGGATGGCCTTCAGCGATACATTGACCTTGCGCTCAGGATTCTTAGCTTGCATCTTGCGGTACTGCTGCAGCTGAGACGGCTGAATGGCGTAGAGGATGTTGATATCAACGAGTTTTTTTATAGCTTTAATGCGCATCAGGACTCACCTCTTCTCTACGGCCTGCTAGACCAAGATAAATGGTTTCAAGAGACTGTTCTGGATGTTGGCCTTTTAGTTCTTCAATCGTTCCGTAGAAAATCAATTTCCCTTTTTTGAGAATGGCCACCTTATCACAGAGCTGCTCTGCAACTTCCAAGACATGGGTTGAAAAGAGAACTGTATTTCCTTTATCCGCATGCTCCCGCATCATCTGCTTGAGGTCAAAGGCTGCCTGCGGATCAAGACCAGTCAGCGGCTCATCCAGCACCCAAATATCCGGGTCAGACAAAAGCGCCGCTATGACGAAGACTTTTTGCCTCATCCCATGAGAAAATGAATCAATGACCTCATACCGATGAGAGCCAAAGTCAAAAATATGTAGCAGATTTCCCAATCGCTCTTCGACTTCAGCATTTGTCATATCGTAAGAAGTCGCTACCAGTTCCCAGAACTCATTGGCAGTTAGGCGCAAAAATAAATCTGGTGAATCAGCTACATAGCCGATTTTTTTCTTGACTTCCAAGCGATTAGCGGATAATTCTTTCCCATCTACAAAAATCTGTCCACTACTAGGATTGATGACGCTGACCAATGACTTAATGGTGGTAGATTTTCCGGCGCCATTGTGACCAATCAGACCGACGATTTCTCCGCTCTGCAAGGTCAGATTCAGCTGATTGAGAGCTACCGTTCCTTCATAAACTTTAGTGACATCTTTAAATTCAATCATAAGAGAGCTCCTTTACCGATTTCTATACAGATTAGTATACTCTTT
>BNJV01002714.1_pt1 | contig 70437 bp, 60 predicted proteins | sample 8540591 | NCBI WGS metagenome assembly BNJV01 (sample SAMD00202457, study PRJDB9452) | human saliva metagenome | host: Homo sapiens
TCTGAATCACCTTATATAGTATATTTCTCCACCATATATACTACATACAGTAGTTATCAGTTTTTATAAATAGTCTATTCAATTTGAGTTTACAACCCTAATTAAGTATATATTATCCTTTTTATACTAATATATTTATCAGAACAACATATATGATTATATATGACTATATATGATTATATATGACTATATATGATTATATATGACTATATATGACTGTATATGACTGTATATCATTCTATGTCACTATATAATACTATATAATGTTCTATAATAATCTTTCCAGTTGTTATAATTTGCTGTGCTGATTCAATGACCAATATTTTGTTATCTATATTAATGTAAAAAGAGAAGCCAAAAGCTTCTCTTTTTTTATTAATTATTCTTACGTGCTTCTTCTAATTCAGCTTGTAATTTAATTACCATTTGTTTTAAGTCTTCTACATCTTTTTGCTAATGAAGCTTGGCTTTTATATGTACTATCTTTAGCTCCAACTTTATAAGATACACCTGCATTTACAGAAGAGTCTTTACCATTTATAGCTGTTCCAACTGTAAACATTAAGTTTTTCATTAGGGGCGATAAGCTGCACCTAAAGCTGCTGCTGTCTTTCCACGATAATGACCTACGCCACCCATAACATCAACTTTATGATCAGGGTTATAGTCAAGCGGATGTAATGCTGCTAACGCAGAGGCAGATGCTCCTACTTTTTGCTATTCGTGCATCAGTATACTGATTAGCTTGTTTTTAAAAGTATTGCTACTAATATCAACAACTCTATCTTCTAAATTTTTGAATTCGTCCTTCATGATTTTTCTAACCAATCCATAGAAATTTTTACCAATTACTTTATTGTTTTCTACATCTTTAGAAATATCATTAATTACTTCTTCGTTATTTTTTTGCAATAGATTCTACATCTTTTTAGTTGGAATACAGTGACAACATCATCTCCGGCAATGCCATTGGCAACATGATGAATAATACTGTTGCCAAAACTAACATAACCAATGCCATCGTTTTTCAGCTAAATGAGGATTATTAAAACCAATATAAATATTGTTTACATCGTTATTACGATTAATCACGATTCCACTATGATTAATTGTAGTTTTTGTCATAAATATTGCGACCAGGATCTAATACATGTTCTGCACGATAAACCACATCGCCATTTGGCTTATTTTTCAATTACAGTATTTTCATTAGCTGCCATAGTAGTAGAACCAATAATAGATAATACTCCAACCATTAACAGTAATTTTTTTATTCATTTAAATTGTCTCCTTATTTGTTTTCTAAATAAATAATATTGCCTTTTTTTAAATGTGTCGACAAATAATCGACTTAAAAAAATATTAAAAACGGCAAAGATGTAATAAAAAGAAATAGCATAGCAAGTAAACAAAGCAATATACAGAGCATTACTTACAAAACGAATTTTTAGCAATTTATCGTCATTATATGGGCTTTTTAATTATAAAGTCAATGTGAATTTCATTTTATTTTTCATTCCTATAGAATAGTTAAAAAGTCAAAAGCTATTAGTTGATTTTTATGTAGTTAACTAATAGCTTTTTAATACCTTCTAAGTACAAGTCTAATTAAGATACAAATAAAAACAACGCCATCCAACCGGATGGCGTTGTTTAATAAGGATTTGTGTTCCCTAGTCGGGGGTCCAGGGTACAGGGGCCCTCACAAACTCATTATAAGGGCCATTGTGTCATTGTAGATACGCGTGCATGTAAGGGATACACGTATATCATCAGTATGTATTAGAGATCAACTAAGCCTTTTACGAGAGAAGACAAGGCTTTAATACCTACATCACTATAGATATCAGTTATTGTTGGATTGCACTACGCAAATCAACTTTGTTGTAGTCATTGCTACCCATTGGTTCGTTGATAGCTTTGCGAAGGTCTACTACGTGTTCATCAGCAGCAGTTGGTTCTTCGCTCGCTTTATTTTTAACTGTTTCTTTAGCAGCGAACCAAATTGTTTCGTTCATGTAGTGACGAAGTTCTTCGTTAGATACATGTTCTTGCTCTTGAGCAAGGATATCCAAGATTGCATCTTCTAATGCTTGTGCTTCGTCGTCATTCATAGGACCGCCAACTTGTTTTTGTTTTTGTACAACTTCGTTAACACGATCTACCATGCCACGCAATACATTGAAGCCATAGCTGTTTACGAAACCATCTTTTTCATTGTATTTAGGTGTTTCGAAGTATTCGTATTCGTTTTTGTTGCGGTTTTCACCGTTCCAATTTAAAGCTGTTTCAAAACCGTGTACGCGGCCAATGGAATGCGTACGGAAGTAATCAGCATAGTTATGTTTATCTTTGGAATGTAACCATTTTTTATCAGCTTTAGTCAATTGTTCATGATTGTCGCGTTTAGCTTCTGCTAAGGCGATTTTTTGTTCCGCATTTTCCCATGCTTTCACATAATCATGAAGAGATTGTACTACTTGTGGGCTAGCCACAGGTACCAATACAACATTGCTCAAACCAGGTGCGGATGCAGGGTTAGGTAAGATCAAGTTGTCATCATATGTTGGAGCGCTTGCTGCGTGACCAGTGAAGGATGCTGCGCTCAATAAAACTGCTGCTGTGAAAGCAAGCATTGTAGATTTTTTCATATCTATTCCTCTTTTCATAGTCGAATTAATGTGCTGGATGAGGGCTCCCGAGGGAACCCTTACCAGTCATATCCATACCTAGGATTAGATTCCTAGTTTTTTTGAAAGTTTTCTGAAAGTGTAACTAATTACATACCCATTTTCGCCATCATTGCAGCCATTTGAGCTTTCAATACTTCTACTTCACTTTGTAGACCAGCGTTTTGAGCTTTAATTTGTTCGTTTTCATATTTCAAGTCGGATACTTCACCTTTTAATCCGGCATTTTGAGCTTTCATTGCAGCCATTTCAGTTTGAACTGCGTATGCAGAACTGATAGGGCCTTTGCGGTAGCGGTCTGCTACAGCTGCTTCAGCATCTCTGTTACCAACTTTCCAAGTTACACCAGCGTTTGCCATCATGTGGCTAGAGCCGCCAGCCCAGGACAAGCCGCCATGGAACATTGTGGACTCGTTTTTGTAATGAGCTACGCCCACTGCAATCGCGGAGTTACCACGGTAGTTACCGTAACCAGCCATGATTTGAGTTGGTTCCAATGGATCGTATTGCATAGGTTTCAATGCGGACAATGCTGCACCTTGTGCACCTACACGACCCACTTCTTCAGTCAATTGATCAACGCGAGGATCAACTGCGCCTTTTACAGAAAGGTCATAGTTCAAGCCACCGTCAGCAGATTCAGTTTTCTTCAATACTACGGAATGATCATCAGATGTCAATGTAGTACGGGAATCTTTCAATTGTTTAACGTTTACTGCATCAGTATCATTAGTGCCACGTTGAACATTAGTAATTTTGTTACCACCCATGTTGAGGTTGCCACCAGTGATATTTACAGTATCGCCACCGAAGGATACTTTAGGACCATTGGAGTTATTGGAAATGGAAGTGATGTTAGTGAGGTCACCTTTTACGTCGAAGGATACTTTACCGTTCGCATCAGTGTGAGCAGTAGTATTTACGCCATTAGAGAAGTCTAAACCGTCAGATAACATTACTGTTCTAGCGTTGCCACCATTTTCTTTGTAAGTCAATGGAATTTGTTTAGCTGCTTCGTTACCATTGAAGTTAACTTGGTAGTTAGTTGTATGGTTAGTAGCATTTGGTTGAACGTCTACAGTGATCGCTTTGTTATCACCTGTTACAGTAACTGCTTCACGAGCTGCATCTTTAACGTCATTTTTATCTACAGATACTTCGTATGTTGCACCAGCTGCACCGAATGTATCGCCAGCTTTAGGAGCTACTTTAGCGATGTTATTAGCATCAGCTTTAGCTTGTACTTTTTCAGTAGATTTCTTAGCTGCTTCTTCTTGAACAAGTTTCAATTGTTCTTCAGTTGCTGCACGACCTTTAGTTGCGAAGTCAGCGGAATCAAGAGTTTTGTTAGTTAAGCCAGTGATGTCACCAGTTTTACCATCAAGCTTGATTGTGTTGTCGCCAGCTACGTTAACTACTTGGTCACCTTTGAATTCTAATTTGCCATCGCCTTCGTTGTTAGTGATGGAAGTGATTTTGTTCAAATTGCCTTCAACATTAACTTTGTAAGGGTTAGCTTTAGAACCGTCGCCAGTCACTTTAGTGTTTTGACCGTCAACAAGGTTAGTTTTAGCTGCTTTCAATTGACGTACGTTAACCGCATCAGTATCGTTTACACCGTCTTCAACGTTAGTAATTTGTTTATTACCAGCATTGATGCCGTCTTTAGTTACGGATGGACCATTGTTGATTACCAAGCCACCATCAGTGATCTTAGTATCGCCAATTGTTACGGAACCTTTATTAGTAAGATCTACATTGTTGCTCAATGCATATTCTACTTTAGCACCGTTTTCGTCGCTAGTTTGTTTTACAGTGAGGTTTTTACCGCCGGAGAATTCAACAGTTTTACCATCAGTAATTCTCTTAGCTGCTGTTTCAGAATCAGCAGTAGTATTACCAGAAGATTTAACGTTGAAGCTGTTCATTGTACCAAGACCAGCACCGCTAATTGTCATTTCGCCATTAGCAGATTTGGATACTGTGATACCGTCAGCACCTTTAACATTTACTTTACCGCCGTTAGCTGGAACATCTGTGCCATTAGCTTGAATTGTCCAGATATCGTCAGTGTTAGCGAATGTTTTGTCGCCATATTTAATGCGGTCTCCATCTTTCTTAATTGTTGTGTAATTATCAGGTGTACCTAAGTGGATTTCCTTAGTTTGGATGGAGTCGATGCCTTTGATATTTTTATTCAAGCGAATGTTCAAAGTATCGTTACCATCAGCAGTTACAGCGATGTTACCTGCAGCAGATTCAAATGTTTTTTCTTGCTCTTCAGTAACGCCTTCACCTTTAACTTTAACTGTGGAGTTAAGTTTGTTTTTGTTTACAACACTTTCATTGTTACCAGTGAATTTCAAGCCGTCATCAGTAGTAGCAACTTCGTGTTTGTTCTTGTTGCTATCTTCGTAAACGATACGAGTCATACCGTTAGTACCGTTTTTACCGTCTACGCCGTCTTGACCGTTAGCACCTTTGAAAGTAAGACCATCTTTACCGTCTTTACCATTCAAGCCGATAGAGCCGTCTTTACCGTTGATTACAACAGCAGAGCCGTCTTTACCGTTTACACCGATCTTACCGTCAACACCTGGTTTACCATCTTTACCATCATTACCAACTTTGATATCGTCGGACAATGCATAGTTGTAAGTATGGTTGCCAGTTACTGCATCAACGATTTGTTCAACAGTTAAGTTTTTACCTGCACCGAAGTTTACAGTTGTGCCAGGTTTTACGATTGTTGCACTGTGATCGCCTACTGTGTTACCAGTAACGTCACCTTTCCAACCGGAATTATTGATTGTATCTACTACAGTTTTAACTGTTGCGATACCATTTTCACCATCTACGCCTGGTTTGCCGTCAACGCCGTCTCTCACTTTACCAAGTGTTACGTCGTATTTAACAACACCATTTGCATCAACGGAAGCTTTAGTGTAGTTACCGTCAACGAAGTTCAAGCCTTCAGACAATTTAACTTTTTGTTTAGCACCGCCGTTAGCTGTGTAGTTAAGTTCAGCATCGCCAAGGTTAGTTGCTTTTGCATTTACTGTGTAAATGTTTTGACCATCAGCACCAATTGTTTTATCAACTGTTACGTTGTCACCAGCTTTAACTTCTGTCTTAGCGGATTTCAATTGTTTTACGTTAACTGCGTCAGTATCATTTACGCCAGCTTTCACGTTAGTGATGTTCAAGTCACCAGCATTGATGCCACCTTTAGTAATGGATGGACCATTGTTGATTACCAAACCACCGTCAGTGATCTTAGTATCGCCAATTGTTAAGGAACCGGATGGAGTCAAGTCGATATTTTGAGCCAATTGAACTTTCAATTTGCCATCTACGTTGTTCACGCCGATGTTGTTTTCAGTCAATTTAGAGCTATTAGCACCACCAGTGATATCCAATGTTTGGTTCAATTTCTTAGCGATAACTTTAGTGGAGTCAGTTTGACCATTGTCGCCAGCATATTTCATGCCATCGTCAGTAGTTGCCACTTCGTGTTTATTGTTATTTTTGTCTTCGTATACGATACGAGTCATGCCGTCTTGACCGTTTTTACCGTCAACGCCGTCTTGACCGTTAGCGCCTTTAATAGTAAGACCATCTTTACCGTCTTTACCATTGAGGCCGATGGAACCATCTTTACCGTTGATTACAACAGCAGAACCATCTTTACCATTTACACCGATAGAACCATCTTTACCTGGTTTACCATCTTTACCATCATGACCAAGTTTAATATCGTCAGTCAATGCATAAGTGTAAGTGTGGTCTTTAGTTGCTGGATCAATAGTTTGTTCAACAGTTAAGTTTTTGCCTGCTGCGTAGTTGATTGTACCGCCATTTTCAACAGTTGTTGCTGTTGCAGTGCCTTCTACTTTACCGCCGTTAGCAGTTGCATTGGCTTTGAAAGTGAAACCATCTTTAATTTGATCAGCCAAACCAGACAAGTCGATTTTCGCGATTGTACCAGCTTGGTTAGCACCATTGCCATCGTTGTATTTCAATGTAACGGATTTGTCTGCTGCATCATAAGAGTAAGATGTAGTAGTTTCACCTGCACGGTTGGATTGAGTTGGTGCAATGTGTAAGTCGTTAGCTTTGGAAATACGAGTTACGTCGCCAATGTTAGCTGCGTTATCGATTACATCGCCGCCAGATTTAAGGTTAGTGATGTTGTTGCCACCCATGTTCACGTTGCCACCATCGAATTTGAATTCGTTGCCGCCAATTGTCATAGTTGCAGGGCCATCATTCTTAATGGAAGTGATGTTTTTCAAATCTTTGTTCAATTGAACTTCGAGAGTATCAGTGCCATCAGCTTTTACGTTGATGTTACCGGAAGCGCTCTTGAAGGATGCAGAAGTTGTTTTATCTACGCCTTCACCTTGAACTTTAACAAGGCTGTTCAATTTGTTTTTGTTTACAACATCAGTGTTATTACCAGTGAATTTCAAGCCGTCATCAGTAGTAGCCACTTCATGTTTGTTGTTGTTTTTATCTTCGTATACGATACGAGTGATACCATTAGTACCATTTTTACCGTCTACGCCATCTTGACCGTTAGCGCCTTTAATAGTAAGACCATCTTTACCGTCTTTACCATTCAAGCCGATAGAACCGTCTTTACCGTTGATCACAACAGCAGAGCCGTCTTTACCGTTTACGCCGATTTTGCCGTCAACACCGTCTTTACCATCTTTACCGTCGTTACCAACTTTGATGTCATCAGACAATGCGTATTCAACTTTAGCGCCGTCGTTGTTGCTAGTTTGTTTTACAGTCAAGTTTTTACCTGCTACCATTTCAACTGTTTTACCATCAGAGATAGTTTTTGCAGCTGTTTCGGAATCAGCAGTTGTATTACCAGAGGATTTTACATTCCATACGGATTGTGCAGCACCTGGAGCTACATGCAAGTCATAAGTAACTTGGTTGCCGTTTTCTGTTTTGTTAACTGTTACGGAATTATCGTTGGAAGTTACTACTGTACGAGAATCTTTCAACTGTTTAACGTTAACTGCATCAGTATCATTTACGCCAGCTTTTACGTTAGTGATATTCAAGTTACCAGCATTAATACCAGTTTTAAGAACAGATGGGCCACCGGAAATAGTTAAGCCACCGTTATTAACAACAGTATCACCAATAGTTAAGGAACCAGATGGAGTCAAGTTTACGTTGTTGTTAAGATCGTATTTAACTACACCATCAGCAGCTACGGAAGCTGTTGTGTTGGAACCATTAGTGAAGTTCAAACCTTTATCCAATGTAACTTTTTGGTCGTTAGAGCCGTTCGCTTTGTATGTCAAAGGAATTTGTTTAGCAGCTTTATCGCCATCGAATGTTACTTGGTAAGTTGTGTTGTGGTTTGCTTCGTCTTGTACAGGTGTAACAGTGATTGGGTTATTGCTATTGTTTGCATTGTTTACAGTCACTGCTTCACGAGCTGCATCTTTAACAGCATTACGGGAAACATTTACTTCGTATTTAGCATTCGCATCACCAGTTTGTTTACCGTCAGCTACAGTGATGTCAGCGATGTTAGTGTCGCCTGCTGCAGCAGATTTTTTAACTACGCTTTCAACAGCAGCTTTATCGCCTGTAGGCAAGTTGCTCAAGTCGATCTTAGCTGTTTTATTCACTGCATTATCATTGCCATCAACATATTCCAATGTAACTGTTTTATCAGCGTTCACTGTGTATGTTTTGTCTTTGATATGAATGTCGTTAGCTTTGGAGATACGGTTAACGTCGCCAATGTTAGCTGCGTTATTGATTACATCGCCACCAGATTTAAGATTAGTGATGTTGTTGTCGCCCATATTCACATTGCCGCCATCGAATTTGAATTCGTTACCGCCAATTGTGAAAGTAGCAGGACCTTCGTTTTTAATAGTCTTGATGTTAGTCAAGTCACCAGCTAAACCGAATTCTACTTTAGCACCGTCGTTGTTGCTAGTTTGTTTAACAGTCAAGTTTTTACCAGCTGCTATTTCAACTGTTTTACCGTCAGTGATAGTTTTAGCAGTTGCTTCGGAGTCAGCAGTTGTATTACCAGTGGATTTCACATTCCATACGGATTGTGCAGCACCTGGAGCTACATGCAAGTCATAAGTAACTTGGTTGCCGTTTTCAGTTTTGTTAACTGTTACGGAGTTATCGTTGGAAGTTACTACTGTACGGGAGTCTTTCAATTGTTTTACGTTAACTGCATCAGTATCGTTTACGCCTGCTTTCACATTAGTAATGTTCAAGTTACCAGCGTTGATACCAGTTTTAGTTACGGATGGGCCACCTGTAATTGTTAAGCCACCATTGTTAAGAATAGTGTCGCCAATTTTCAAGGAACCATTTGGAGTCAAATCAACATCATTGGACAATGCATATGTGTAAGTATGTTCACCAGTTGCATTATCAATATTTTGAGAAACAGTTAAGTTTTTACCCGCTGCATAAGAAACAGTTTTACCATTTGCTACAGGTGTAACAGCATGGTTACCAACTACATTGCCTTTAGCGTCAGTGGAGAAGGAGTAACCGTCTTTGATTTGATCAGCCAAACCGGACAAGTCGATTTTTGCCACTGTACCAGATTGGTTAACACCGTTACCATCGTTATATTTCAATGTTACAGATTTGCTTGCTGCATCGTAAGCGTAAGATGTAGTAGTTTCACCTTGACGGTTAGAAGATGTTGGAGCAATGTGCAAGTCGTTAGCTTTAGAAATACGAGTTACGTCGCCAATGTTAGCTGCGTTATTCACTACATCGCCACCAGATTTAAGGTTAGTGATGTTTTGGTCACCCATGTTGATAGGGCCGCCAGTGATGTTGATAGAGTTAGGACCGAATTCCATTTTTGGACCATTTGTAGTGTTGGAAATGGAATGGATGTCTACTAAGTCTTTGTTCACATCGTATTTAACAACGCCTTCAGCATCTACAGAAGCTGTTGTGTTTTTACCGTTTGTGAAGTTCAAACCTTTATCCAATGTAACTTTGTTCGTTTGTGCCATTCGCTTTGTAAGTCAAAGGAATTTGTTTAGCAGCTTTGTCGCCATCGAATGTTACTTGGTATGTAGTATTGTGGTTTGTTTCATCTTGTACAGGTGTAACAGTAATAGGGTTGTTAGTTGTGTTTGTAGTATTTACAGTTACCGCTTCACGAGCTGCGTCTTTTACGTCGTTACGGGATACGTTTACTTCGTAAGTTGCGCCTGCATCACCGAAGTTTTCACCAGCTTTAGGGGAAACTTTTGCGATGTTTTTATCGCTAGAACCAGCTACGTCTGCTTTAGCTTGTACTTTTTCAGTAGAAGCTGCAGTAGGTGTTACGTTATTAACATCTACAGTGTAGATAGTTTTACTGCTACCGTCTGCATTTTGAACTACGTTACTTGTTACTTTCGCAGCATTTTTACCTTGAACTTCAACAGTGCTGTTCAATTTATTTTTAGCGCTGTCGGACAAGTCAGCTACTACATTGGAACCAGAAGCAGTTGTTTTAATGTACTCACCATTGTTAGCACCTACAACGCCGAAGCTCAAGCCGCCTTGTTTGTTCAATTTTTGTAATTCAGTAGCGCCTGTGTTACCAGTCAAACCAACTGTGTTATTGAACTTGTTATTAACAATGTTCAATTGTTCTTCAGTTGCAGCACGACCTTTTTTAGCGAAGTCTGGAGCCTCCAATGTTACGTTAGTTAAACCAGTGATGTCACCAACTTTAGCATTCAAGTTAATGTTGTGATCGCCTGCAACGTTTACAGTTTGGTTACCACCAAATACAACTTTGCCGTCGCCATCTTTATTTGTGATGGATGTAATGTCTGTTAAATCACCTTCAACGTCTACTTTGAAAGTTTTAACGCCATTTACGTCACGGTGAGAAGCAGTTGTATTCTTACCGTTTTCCATGTCGATAGCTTCTTTAGCAAGGTTTTTAATTACAGTCTTACCACCATTGTTGATGTTGGAAAGATCTTGTTTAGCAATACCTGTGATAACAGCAGTTTCGTTAGGAACGTCTTTGTTGTTACCATCAAGGTAAGTCATTGTTACTTTGCCGTTGTTATCAACTGCGTATTCACCTGGTTTGATATGACGTTCGTCAGCACGAACTTGTTTCAATTGGCTAACATTAACAGCATCATTATCGTTTACACCAGCTTTTACATTTGTAATATTCAAATCGCCAGCGTTGATACCAGTTTTCGTAATGGAAGGGCCACCATTGATAGTCAAACCATTATCTGTAATGTTTGTATCACCGATTTTCAAAGAGCCATCTGGAGTCAAATCAACATTTTTATTTAATGCAAATTCAACTTGTGCATTACCATCTTTGTTAGTTTGTTTGATGGTCATGTTTTTGCCAGCTTGCATTTCAACAGTTTTACCGTCTTTGATTTCTTGAACACCAGCGGAACCTTGTGCAACCTTACCTTCTGTAGCAGAAGATTTAACATTGAAGGAGCTCATATCACCAGTTTTCAAACCGCTCAAGTCGATAACTGCTTTAGGGCCATTTACAGTTTTACCATTACCATCTTGGTAAGTTAATGTAACCTTTTTATTAGCATCTACAGTATATTCAGCCACATTATTGTTAGTGCCTGCTGTAGGAGCTACATGCAAGTCGTTCGCTTTAGAAATACGAACAACATCGCCAATGTTAGCCGCATTATTAGTTACATCGCCACCAGATTTAAGATTAGTAATGTTATTACCGCCAAGATCTAGGTTACCACCAGTGATGCTGATGTTGTCACCATCAAAGTGCATTGTAGTACCACCATTGTTAGTAATGGAAGTAATGCCACCAAGATCGCTATTTAAAGAGTATGTATATGTTTGTTCACCAACAGATTGGTTGATATCTTGTTTAATTGTTAAGTTCTTACCAGCAGCGTAGTTAACAGTATTACCATTTGCTACAGTTGCAGGTTTTGCAGTGCCGTCTAAATTACCGCCGTTAGCTTTAGCATTTGTTAAGAAGTCATATTTAGCAGCTGTATCAGCAGCGTTGATTGTGTACGTAGTTTTACCATCAGTAACGGATGTATCAACAGTTACATTTCTACCAGCTTTTACCAAGTTAGTATCGTCGAATTTCAAAGTTAATTTGGAATCCTTAGCACCATCATCGCTAGCAGCTACAGATACACGACCTTCACCACGAACGTTTAATTTACCACCGTCAGTCAAGAAATCGCTAGAACCAGTGTTACCAGTTACAGCAACACCAACGTTTTTCAATTGAGCTACGTTAACAGCGTCAGTGTCTGCAGTACCTGCAGCAAGACCAGTTAATTGACGAGTCAATGTACTGCCATTACCGATAGATACAGCAGCTGTAGTTGCTGTTTGTACATTGCCTTGTAAGTTAGTGTATTTACGGTTATGTAAATCAGATGGGTTGTAACCCACTACACCTTTATCTGTAGTTGTAACAGAGGATGCACCAAGAGCTACGCCATTAGCAATGTTAGCTTCTGCATCATTACCTAACGCAGTTGTAGCTTCTGCATTTGCTTAGATGTACGACCTAATGCAACGCCATATTTACCACCTGCACGAGATCCAGGGCCTTCAGCGATAGCAGATTCACCAGTTGCTTGAGATTGCATACCGATAGCAATGGAGTTAACACCAGATGCAATAACTTTTGGAGAACCTTCACCACTTTGACCGATAGCAATGGAGTTGTTGCCAGAAGCTTCAGCACGAGCACCAACTACAGTAGCGCCAGAGCCTGTCGCTTTAGTTTCACGACCGATAGCAATCGTATCTAATTCTGTTGCTTGGTTGTCACGACCGATGGCAATTTGGGAATTTTCTCTATTTCTACGTGCATCACCACGATCACCAGCTGCGGAGTCAGTCAAGTTGTTTTTACCAATGGAGATACCACCCATTGTTTTAGCATTATTAGATTGACCTAATGTAATTGTGTCTGCTACATGGGATGTATTTTCAGAACCAATGGCAACGGAATTTTGACCCAATGCATTTTCACGATAACCAACTGCAACAGATCCAGGACCCGCAGCATTTGTATATACGCCCATAGCGGATGAGCTTGTACCAGTAGCGCTAGAGTAGTTACCAATTACTGTAGAGTATTCACCAGCATTTTTAGGTGTTGTTTGCCATAAACCTTCTGTGTAATTAACATTGTTATAGGAACCAACAGCAACAGCACTTCTAGCATTTGCATTACTTACATTACCTACAGCCAAAGAAGCATCGCCAGAAGCATTATTACCTGCACCAACAGCTGTTGCAGCACCGCCTGTAGCCGTATTTCTATTACCTACAGCAGTAGTTGCGTTATTTGTAGATGTATTTTTAGCACCGATAGCTACTTTACCATCATGGCCAGCTACATTATCTGTAGTATTTTGGTAACCTACAACGATGGAGTTTTGACCAACATTATAATTTTCACCATTAAAACCAGGCTGAGTGTTAGCCCAGATATTAACATGGCTATTATTATAATCTGCAGCTGCCATTGCTTGTTGTGGAGCAATGCCACCCATAGCATTTCAGCTACAGCCAAGCCAGCCAATACGCTAGCTAATACTTTTTTCTTGCCGTTATTATTTTTAGCAGTTTCAGGTACTACTACATAGCAGCCTTTAGATTTGCTATAAACGACTTTAAAAACCTTATTCATAGAAACTATGAACCCCTTTCTCTCTTATAAAGAAAACACTAAATGCCTTATTCATACATTTTTTGTTTCATGAATGGTTTATGACACACGTTCACATACTATTCATTAAGATATTAATATAATAACAATTTATAAACTAATTGTAAATAGAAATTCCTGAAATAATTAAAATAAATTTTTATATTTCTAAACAAGATAAACCGAATTTTTCTAGATATGAGGAATTATCTACACATCCGCATAAAATAAGGCTTTTTCTTTATAGATGTATTATATATAATATAATACATTATATATATAAGAGTATAAAATGAGTTGTTCCAGTTTATATTTACATTATATTTGAATATCTTATACAAGATCATCTTCATCTTACATATATAAACATTCTAAATTAGATGAAGTTTAAATACAGCAAACAAGCGCTTCTTCATAAATGTGTAAAAAAAGGTAGTTAATATAATCGGTCTATTATTTTATAATTGTTTACATTTACACAATTATTGGATCATGTAGTATAGAAAACAATCCATAAACGCAAAAACAACGCCATCCTTTCGGATGGCGTCGTTTTCATAAGGATTGTGTGCCCTAGTCGGGGGCCAGGGTACATCAAGGCCCTCAAACAATCGCCGTATGAGGGCCATATGTAGTTGTTCATTATATACACTGTGCGTCACACATCATCTTCCTAATTCATTGTATATCGTTTATGCCGAGCTCTCAGTGTATTAATGATTTATAGTTAAATTTACAAACCTTATTATTGAATCGCAGCGCGCAAGTCTACTTTTTTAGTTTCTTGGTTAGCTGGACGATTGATTGCTTCGCGAAGATCTACAGTGTGTTCATCTTCCATTTTAGGTTCTTCACTAGCTTTATTTTTAACAGTTTGTTTAGCTGCGAACCAAATTGTTTCGTTCATGTAGTGACGAAGTTCTTCGTTAGATACATGTTCTTGTTCTTTAGCCATTACGTCCAAAATAGCATCTTCCAATGCTTGAGCTTCGTCGTCAGTCATAGGACCGCCAACTTCTTTTTGTTTTTGAACGATTTCGTTGATTTGATCTACCATGCCACGCAATACATTGTAACCATAGCTGTTAGTGAAGCCATCTTTTTCATTGTATTTAGGCATTTCGAAATATTCGTATTCGTTTTTATTACGGTTTTCACCATTCCAGTTCAAGAACACTTCTTGACCATGTACACGACCGATAGAGTGTGTACGGAAGTAGTCAGCGTAGTTGTGTTTGTCATAGGAATGTAACCAGATTTTTTCAGCTTTAGTCATACGTTCATGGTTTTCGTATTTTACTTTAGCTTTTGCGATGTTGATTTCCGCATTTTGCCAAGCTTTCACATAGTCATGAACAGCAGACACTGTTTGTGGGCTAGCCACAGGTACCAATACTACATTGCCCAATGCTGGAGCAGATACAGGATTAGGCAAGATCAAATTATCGTCATATGTTGGAGCGGATTGTGCACCTACAACGCCTGTAGAAATAACAAGAGCCGCTGCACAAGCAAGTAATGTAGATTTTTTCATTCTATATTCCTCTTTTCTATCGTTAGATTATGGTGAAAGTATCTCTCACGCGTTTACACGTTCATATTTAAAAGCACTGCTTTTATAAACAATAGGGAGAGGCAGGCGCTACACGAGGTAGCGCATACCTTCCTTTGTTCATTCAGTTCTTACACTCACAAATGATTACATACCAAGTTTTGCCATCATAGCAGCAATTTGAGCTTTCATTTGTTCGTTTTCAGCTTTCAAATCAGATACTTCTGTTTTTAATCCAGCGTTTTGTGCTTTAACGGAAGCCATTTCTTGTTGCATTGCATAAGCAGAGCTGATAGGGCCTTTGCGGTAACGATCTGCTACAGCAGCTTCGCTATCACGGTTGCCAACTTTCCAAGTTACACCAGCGTTTGCCATCATGTGACGGGAACCACCTGCCCAAGCTAAGCCTGCATGCATCATTGTGGACTCGTTTTTGTAATGAGCAACGCCCATTGCAATAGCGGAGTTACCACGGTAGTTACCATAACCAGCCATGATTTGAGTTGGTTCTAATGGATCGTATTGGATAGGTTTCAATGCTGCAAGAGCTGCGCCTTGTGCACCTACACGACCGATTTCATCAGTTAACTCATCGAAACGAGGGCTTGCACCAGTAGACAAGTCGTATACTTTAGCGCCATCAGCACTTTCAGATTCACGAACACCTACGGAACCATCAGTAGATTTAACGATTGTACGGGAATCTTTCAATTGTTTCAAGTTAACCGCATCTGTATCGTTAGTACCTTTACCAAGGTTAGTAATTTTGTTACCACCCATGTTGAGGTTACCACCAGTTACAGCAAGATCACCAGCGTTGAAGTTCAATGCAGGGCCATTTTCGCTGTTTCTGATAGAGTTAATACCTTTAAGGTCTTTGTTCAATTTAACAGTTAATGTATCGTTGCCATCAGCTACTACGTTGATGTTACCAGCAGCGGATTGGAATGCAGTGGATTGAGCTTCAGTTACGCCTTCGCCTTGAACTTTAACAAGCGTATTCAACGCATGTTTGTTTTCAGTGCTAGTGTTGTTACCTGTGAATTTCAAGCCATCGTCCATAGTTGCTACTTCACGTACGATATCTTTGCCGTCAGCACCTTTAATAGGGTTGCCGTCTTTATCTTGTGGAGTGTAAACGATACGTTGAGATTTATCAGTGCCAGCTTCTGGGTTCACTAATGTTTGTTTACCATCGTTAGTGGAGATATCAACGGATTTACCATTGCTACCGTCAGCACCTTTAGGACCAGTCAAGCCAATATGACCTACACCGTCTTTACCAGCGATGGATACAGCGTCTTTACCGTCTTTGCCGATGGAAACTTTGCCGTCGATACCGTTAGCGCCGTCTTTACCGGAGATGGATACACCATCTTTACCAGCTACGCCATTTTTACCAGGAACGCCAATGGAGTTCAAGCCGTTAAGATCTTTATCAAGACCGATTACAACTTTACCATCTTTAGTCATAGTTTTGATGTTGGATGCGCTATAGTTGTCATCATCTTTAGTACCTTCGCCTACGATTTCAAGTTTTTCACCCAAGTTTTTATGGATTTCACTATTAGCACCAGTAGATTGTGTACCGAAGTTCAAACCTTTGTTGCCGATTGCATCAGCAGCATTTTTAAGGTCAGTAACATTTACAGCACCATTCTTAGTATTGTTGTCAGCTGCTGCTGCATCAATCTTATCTAAGAATGTATTACCAGCTTTATCAGCGATGGAAGAACCAACGTTGTTCAATTTCATTGGGTTTGTTGTAGAACCATCAGCATTATTCATAGAAGCGATAACATCAGATTTAGGGACTTCTGTACCTGTACCTTGTGGGTTGTCATAGAATTTATCGCCTACTAAGTAAACTTTAGTACCATCTTGTTTAGTGTATACTACTGGAGTTTGAGCTTTGTTCACAACGCCTTGGCTATTGATCTTGATGTCATAAGCATGACCTTTAGCAGGATCAGTGTTAGTGTCTGTTACGGAGATAGAGTTATCAGAAGATGTAACAGTTGTAGCGTTATCTTTCAATTGTTTAACGTTTACAGCATCTGTATCGTCTTCACCAGCTTTAACGCCTGTGATTTTCTTATCGCCAGCATTGATGCCATCTTTCTTAACAGATGGACCACCAGTGATAGTCAAACCATCGTTGTTAACTGTTGTATCGCCAATTTTTACGGAACCATCTTTAGTAAGATCAAGGTCTTTAGACAATTGAACTTTCAATTTACCATTATCGTTGTTTACACCAATGTTGTTATCAGTCAATTTAGCTTTATCAGCGCCACCAACGATATCTACTACATTGTTAAGATGTTTCTTAATAACTTTAGTATCATCAGTTTGACCGTCGTCACCAGCAAACTTCATACCATCATCATGAGTTGCTACTTGATGTTCGTTGCCGTCTTTATCGTTGTAGAAGATACGAGTCGATTCTATCACCAGGTTTGTGGCCATCAACACCGAGGAACGCCGCCCTTTAAATCGGAAATCTTGGCACTTGCGCCATCTTTTACCGTCAGCACCCTTAGGACCAGCCGCCGATAGAGGCCATCTCTGCCGTTGAGTACAACAGATGCGCCGTCTTGCACCGTTAACACCGATCTGTACCATCGCCGTCTTTACCATCTTTGCCAGCAACCGATGCGCTCAAGCCGGCTTTTGGGTCTTTATCAAGTTTAACGTCGATAGTTGTGTTACCATCTGCATCTTGACCAATGATAGTCTGACATTTTCACCGCTGTGTTCGGTATCAGCTTTTGTGCGCGCTACGCTGGATCCACAGTGGAACCAAGGTTTATTGTTTTCACACCGCCAGAGTTAGCGTCGAATTTCAAAGTCTTTTTCAATCAATGCGTCGGCCTGTATTTTAAGGTCAAGTTACGTTTACGCACCGTTCTTAGTATTATTGTTGTCACCAGCGGCTGGATCGATCTTGTATTCTAAGAATGTATTTACCAGCTTTAATCACGCGATGGAGGAAACGCTGTTCAATCCTAGTAGGAGCTGTAGTGGAGTCACCTGCACTATTCATGGAAGCGATTGTACTTCATTAGGTGCTACGACAGTACCAGAACCATCTTTTAGCCGTGTTGAAAGTACCATGCTCTGGTTGTTTGTAAACTTTAGTGCTCATCTTGTTTAGTGATACCACTGGAAGTTGAGCGCTGTTTACAACACCTTGGTTATTGATCTTGATGTCATATTGGTGACCTTTAGCTGCATCATAAGTTGCAGATGTGAGATCGTATCGGTTACGGGAGATGGTGCCATCGTAGAAGATTCAACAAGATTTGTAACTTTGTCTCTTCAATTGTTTAACGTTTACCGCATCGGTATCAGCTTTCACCCGCTGCCATTAACACTTGTTACCCCGCCATTATCTGAGGCGGTGTTGGTCAACTTAACATCAGTTGTGGTTGCACCAGGAGTTGTTGGAGCCTTAATTGTGATACCGCTGCTATCAACTTCTTTGTAGCGCCAGTCAGTCAGGAACCATCAAAGCATCCGAGTCAGCATGTTTTAGCCACTGAACTTTTCAATTTGCCATTAATCTGTTAATCACCGATGCATTGTCGGTAGCCAGTCAACTTATCTTTATCAGCGCCACCAATGATATCTACAACATTGGTGAGATGTTTCTTCAACTCTACACAGTATCATCAGCTTGGACCATCGTCACCAGCAAACTTCATACCATCATCGCGGGTTGCCACTTGATGCCTCGTTGCCATCTTTATCGTTGTAGAAGATACTGAGTGCTACCATCAACGCACCGTCTCCTACTCGAAATACCCACACCAGCTGCCTTCTTTTGTCATACGGTATTATCAGCAGTTACATTTTACCATCTTTGCAGCGAGGGCCAGTCAAAACCAAATGACCTACACCATCTTTTACCGGGAGATAGATACTGGCGATCTTTACGCCGTCTTTACCAGAGATACCAACTTTGCCATCGATACCATTTGTGCCACGAGAATGCCAGGAGCACTCAGATGGCCTGAGGGCCAACGATAGTGATACGCCATCTTTACTCTAGCTTGGCCATTATTCTTACCGTTACCAACAACTGTCCAGGTTAGTTAAAATCTTTGTCCTGGCTGTAAGTATAAGTTTGAGTTTTATTGGCTGCATCAACTTGACAGTTTGTTGTTTACAGTCAGGTTTTTACCTGCTGCAAAGTTTGCAGTACCACCATTTTGCAACAGCTGTTGCTACTGCAGGAGTTGCGAGCATCATTTGCTGCTTTACCACCATCAGCACGATTGCATTAGCTTTTGAAACCGTGTAGTTATTACCAGCTGCAGGAATGTTCAAGTCGGAGAAGTCAACGCTAACTGCTTTAGTAGCCAGTTACTGGTACCCTTACCATCGTTGTATGTCAGCGTAACGCTTTATCGTTGCATCATATTTGTATACAAAGTTTTAGCACCTGCGGCATTTGCTGTACCGCTTAGTCGTCGAACCGAAAGCTTTAACTGCGTATGAGCAATATTATGCAATTCTGCAGAGGATGCTCAGCTTCACGCAGTGTTGTGAAGATCCGGTACGTGCTCAGCTGCATTTGGAGTCAAGCGTAGCCGTCTCTCAATTGGTCATAATCTGCACCAGTTTGGTAATAGCTTTAGAACCGATGTGTTGTTAACCAATCATAGTACCATCAGTTGTGCGGTGGTACCATTTGGTGCCGAAGCAATGATCTCGCATCTGCATTATTCAGAACCGTCAGCTGAGAGAGCTTGCCATCATCTTTCTTAGTTAATTTATCTGCCAGCTGGAGTTGTACAGCGCAGCGACAACAGAGACGAATTAACTGCGTATCAGTTTTTGACCAGTTGTACGGCATCTGTTTCAGTTTTAACAACCTGAAGCGTTGTCGCCAGCTTTACCAACAGAACCAAGACCAGCAGATTACATTCTGCCAGCGTTATTGATGTTGGAAAGATACGTTTTAGCTGACGCCATGTACTTTAGCTTCTTCGCCAGTAACTGGTTTTACCACTGCATCAACGTAAGTCATAGTTACGCACTGGACCGTCTCGTGTTTGTGTACAGCATGCAGCCACCGGGTTTGATGTGTTTTTCATCACTGCGATTAGCTTCTTTCTTAACAGTAGTGCACACCATCAGTGCGTTACTCTGGTGATACGGTCGCTCATCTTTCTTAATGGAGATGTTGTCGTTTTTGTCGCCAAGTTTAGCATATCTTTGTGTTGTTACGCTATCAAGACGTCTTCAGGTCTTTCCTCAAGAGCGTATGCAACCTCTGTGTTACCTGCACCCGTCGTGGTTTGTTTTCCAACAGTTAAGTTTTTACCAGCTTGCATTGTAACGGATTTACCGTCTGCAATGTGATCTGTGTCACCAGAATGTGTGCCGTCTGTATGCAGAAGCTGCACCAGATTTCAAGTTCCAAGTAGATGCTGTGCCACGGCAGCTGCATTTACATGTAAGTCTGTGTTACTTGATCGCGTTTTCTTTTTGCCGATTGTCACAGAATTATCTTTTGAGCAACTTTCTGTGATGCGACTCGCTTTCAATTGATCGTGATTAACAGCATCGGTACCGTTAACCGCAGGAGCTACATTAGTATGGCAGTTTTATTACCGGCATTAATACCAGTTTTAGTAATGGACGACCCACCAGTGTGATAGTTACCGCCAATCGTTGGTGACTTTTAGTATCACCAATTGTTAAGGAACCATCTTTTAGTCAAACCTCTCAACGTCTTCTTTGTTCCAGGTTGGCTTGCCGCAACGCCATCATTACCGATTTCCTGCTGTCGTATTTCAGTACCGTTGTAAAGGTCTAAACCTCTCAATGTAACCGTTTTACGTGCTAAAGCATTATTAGCTTTAGTAAGTTAAAGAAATTACTGGCTGCTTTAGCACCATCGATCACTTCATGCAGTGTTGCGCTAGCATCATCTTTCACAGGGTTAACAGTGAGTAGGGTTGTACTGCATCAGCTGTAGTGGTGCCACCAGTGGTTGTGCCTGGGCTGTTAACTGTTGCACTGCTTCACGGGCACGCGTCTTTTAACTTTCACATGCGGAAACATTAACTTCTGTATTGAGCATCTGATCGCCAGAAGCCAGCTGTTTACCACCGTACCAACAGTAACATCGGCAATGTTGGTATCGCCAGTTGCAGCTGCATCGCAACTACACTGTCAGTAGGAAGCACCAGCTGCTGGAGTATTAGCGTCAACTACTTTCATAAACTGTTTCTATTTAGGATCAGTTGTATCTTTGAGACACTGTTACATTGCTCTAGAACCGGGAGCTGCTTCAAAGGTATGGTTCAATTTGGCTTTTGCATCATCGGACAAATCCTGCACACATTCGTACCAGAAGCAGTTGTTTTGATGTATTGACCGTTGTTAGCTCCAACCACACCGAAGTCTCAAACCACCAGTTTTATTGAATTTTTGAGTATTCAGCACTGTGTTACCAGCTGATATAATAATTAATTGTGTTTGTTAGTACCGCTTACTCAATTGGTCTTCAGTTAAGCTGCACGGCCGGGTAAACAGTAATGGGTTGCTAGTAATATCCCAATCTTTGTTTTGTCAAGCCAGTTACATAGCCATCTTTACGTCTGCGAATATGTTGTCGCCTTCAACTTTTTACAGCTTGATCACCATGCGAAGGAGATTTTACCAGAACCAGCACCATTTGGTGATGGAGGAGATATCTGTCAAGAATCGCCTTGTACATTTAGCTTTACATGAGGTAGCTGCTGTGCGCATCACCCGTTACAGTAGTATGTCTTAACACCTTCAACTTTAGAAGGATCTGTGTTGCCAGTAGCGATCACAGTAGAGCTTACTGTGTAAATATCATGACCATCTGTACCTTGAGTTTTATCTACAGTTACGTTAGTACCAGCTTTAACTTCAGTTCTTAAACCTTTAATTTGGCTGTAGTTAACTGCATCAGTATCATCTGTACCAGGAGCTACATTAGTGATTTTGCTACCACCCATATTAAGTGGGCCACCAGTAATATTAATGGAGTTACCACCAATAGTCATTTTAGGACCACCGTCAGCATTGGAAATGGATGTAATACCTTTCAAATCACCTTCAACGTTAACTTTGTATGGATCAGCTTGTGTACCTTCACCTGTAACTGTAGTATTTTTACCATCTACAAGTTTAGTTTTAGCGTCTTTTAATTGTTTTACGTTAACTGCATCAGTATCGTTTACACCAGCTTTTACATTAGTAATGTTTTTATTACCAGCATCGATACCAGTTTTTGTAACAGATGGACCACCAGTGATTGTTAAGCCATCGTTGTTAACTTTAGTATCACCAATTGTTAAGGAACCATCTTTAGTCAAATCAACATCCTTATTCAAGGAGTATGTGAATTGTTTACCAGCTTGGTCTAATACAATGTTTTTACCAGCGCTGAAAGTAACAGTGTCGCCAGGGCTTACTTTTTCAGAAGTAGTGCCGTTTGTAGTACCACCATTGTTAGCGGAAGTTACTTTCCAACCAGAGTTGTTGATCGCTTGAGTTACATTGTCAGTTGTAGCAATGCCGTTTGTAGTAGGAGCTACTGCTTTACCATCAGCATTAGTAGTAATATTTTCACCTACTTTAGCAGTGATTTTTACACCATTTGCATCAGCAGATGTGGAGATGAATTTGTCATCACCTTTAACATTCAATGTACCGTCTTTCAACAATACGTCGCTATTACCAGTGTCACCAGCATATTTTAAATTAACGTTTTTCAATTGAGCTACGTTAACTGCATCGGTGTCAGCAGTACCTGCTGCAACACCAGTGATTTGACGAGTTGCAGTTGTACCAGTACCTACGGAAACTGCAGCTAATGTAGATGTACCAATTGCACCAGCTTGATCACTATATTTATTTAGTACGGCTATCCGCTGGGTTGTAACCTTTTATACCTTTATCTACAGTTGCTTTTAGAGACTGAGAAACTAAGAGCAAACGCCATCTTTTACAGATGCAAACAGATTCTTGCGACTCATTAGCAGTCGCACTCTTCAGCAGTAGCATTTGCCCAGCCATTGAGGGCAGAGGCACCTTTTCTGTTGTCTGCACCACCTACGCGCGTAGCAGCGTGTACCAGTGGAATGTGCATACCAATTGCACAGAGATTCTGTACCAGTGGATGTGGTTTTATAGCCTTCTACCATTACCGGCAGCCAGCAATAGCACCGAGAGCCTGTCGCTTCGGGGCGAGCACCATGGGCAGCAGACGTTACACGGTGCTTGTTGTTTTACGACCGATTGCAACAGTATCTTCTGCTGTCGCTTTATTGTCACGACCAGCCGCGATCGTTGTGGTCACCTGCGTGTCACGACCACCACCCACGGTGAGACCTTGCAAGGGTTATCGTGACCAATGGCGTAGCACCGCAATCTTCGCATTGTTGGTGAGTACGCCATTGCACACAAAGTGTCTTCTGCACATTACATTATTACCTATAGCAATAACAGAGCGAGAGACCAGATGCAGTATTACGGAGCACCAAAGGCGGTAGAATTGGGTACCACTTGCTGTGAGAGACCAGCACCTCAACTGCCACAGCAGATTCGGTACCCGTTGCCTTAGCAACGGTGCACCAGTACCAACTGCCGTCGTGCATTGGCTTGAATGAGAACCCACTGCAAGAGCATTATGCATCTTTGACCACTCGTTGATGCTTCAGAATATGTTGGCCAGCCAGCGATATTATTCTGTATTACTAGCTTTTGCCACATTACTTCTACTGCAATTGTATTTCTACGTAGTTGCCTGAGATCCTGCGCCAATTGCAGATGCAGCAGGACCGTTGCTGCGTTTGCCACTAAGACCGCCGTAGATGAATCTTGATTCGCCGCATTGTTAGCACCATCTACATACAACATGACCGTTACCACTACCACGTTGTTTCTATTTGCGGTAACCAACTTCGGCCAGAGTTTGGAGTCACAGAGTTAGAACCATTATACCATGTGCGGTGCAGAAATATCGCTGAACTGCCTCGACAACATCGGCATGCACCGGTTGTGCTCTGCTGTAGCAGCTACCATAGCTAAACCAGCTAATACGCTAGCAAGAGCTTTTTCTTACCACCATTGTTTTTTTGCAACTTCGGAAACTACTACGTAGCACTCTTTAGTTTTGCTCCAAACAACTTTTAAAGATTTTATTCATATTACTATGAACCCCTTTCTTAACTAGACACAATTACAATCCTTATAATTAAATCAATTAAATACAAAAAGAACGAAAAGCCCTAAATTTCCCATACCTTTACGCCTTTCTGAGTATCTTTCATATTTTTTTCATTTTTGTGTCATGAACAGAATATCATATATCGAAAAATGTTGTAAATAGTCTTCTTCATGTTTTTTTATCATAAACAGCAAGATTTGTTGTCAGAACCTTTATTTTGTTAAACAAAATTTAATATATGAGTGTTTTTTTACTCATTTTTCGGCGTTTTATACGTATTTTATAAAATATAATCTATTTTTTCTCTATGCAGTACTAGTTTTTTTCGATAATAATATTAATGTAAGTTATAAATAAACGATTAATTGATTTAATCTCATTGATTTTTTTCTCGATTTTTGGCTTCTATTTATATATTATCTATAAAATATGGATCATGGAAAAAAATATGAATATAATAATCTAACAACCTTTTTAAAGGTACTTTCATATTTTTTTCACATACGAACTCACAAATGAAATAACTATGAATTTTTTTCGGCCGATTTTGATAAAAAAATTATGATATACTAAATCATAATGCGGTATAATTGGGTCATCCTAGGAGATGATACTAACTATTTTAGAAACTGTATAAACAGGTAGTTCATATGATATAGATATAGAATAGATACAGATATAGATATAGTTATAAATATAGTTATAGATATAAATATAGTTATAGATATATAAGTTGGTATTTACCCATAAAGAATAAGAAAGGACTCGTTATGGATACACAAACTAAAGAGCCATCAAAAAACACTTCTAATGAAGTATATAAAAAAAATAAAGAAAATAATCATAATGAATCACAACAAATAATTAGTGCTCCACCGCATCAAAAGTCTACGGATCAAGAAGAGATTGATGCATTGAGGACCCTTACGATGATTTTCTTTTATGTATCAAAAGCATTTTCTAATTGTGCTATCAACTCTTTAATCGCCAAAGCACGTCTATACGGTCTCAATCCAGCGCCAATTAAGGGCGCCCGTGTCCTCGAGCTTGGTTCCTCTTGTGGTGGCAATATCATCCCTCAAGCACTATACTATCCAGAAGCAACTTTCACAGGCATCGACCTATCCCCTGTCCAAATTAAGCATGGTAACGAGTTAATCAAATCTATTGGTCTCACTAATATCACACTGCTAGAAAAGGATATTATGGACATTGATGATGATTTCGGCACCTTCGATTACATCATCGTCCATGGCATCTGGTCTTGGGTGCCAGATATTGTAAAAGATAAAATCTTATCCATTTGTAATCGCAATTTATCAGACCGCGGTATCGCCTATGTATCGTACAATACATATCCTGGTTGGAAACGATTAGAACAAATTCGCGACATTATGCTCTATTCCGAAACACAGGCTAAAAAAGATAGCTTGCAAGAACGTACGATTTACACAAAGAATGTGCTAAAGCTAATTGCAGAAACCATGAAGATGGATGAAGAAATTCAAAAACAGTCAGGTTATAAAATCGATAATATCAATCGTGTGTTGCAATCCAATAACTATTATGTAGGCCATGAATACTTAGAAACCTTTAATGATCCTGTTTATGTGGCTCAATTTATTGAGCGTGCAGAGCATCAAGGCTGCGTATATATAGGTGATGCACGATTAGAAAAATCCTTTATTACTTGGTTAGATGACAGCATCGTAGATAATATTAAGGTCCTCTCTAACAATGATTACAAGGCCAAAGAGCAATACTACGATTTTGTTTACGATACACAATTCCGCATGGCCTTATTAACTAAACAATGCAATGCAGATGCAATCGTGCGTAATGAAACAGTAGAGAAAGATATTCTTGAAAGCATTTACTATTGCGGGCTTGCAGAGGATAGACTTGGTACACCAAATGGTTGGACAGATCCTTTACATCAAACTATCAAGTATTTTATGAATACAAAACAACTATTTACTATAAAGGATATTCAAAAATATATAGAAGAACATTATCCAAATGAAACCTTTGATATGAATAAGCTATATGTGCGCCTATTCCACCTCTCTATCCTCAACCACCTCAATGCATATGGTGAGAATTATGAATGCTTACCATTTGTAGAAAATGTGAGCTATATTCCTGAGCGATTTATTAATTATGTTTCCACACTCATTGAAGGTAATGGCAAACAGTACATGACGTTAGGTAATATGTTTAATCAAGAGGACGCTAGTGTAGATGAAGGCTTACTATATGTAATGAAGCAAATGACAAAACCAATCTCTCGAGCAGAGCTAATTGCCATTCTAGATGAAACACTAACGATCACACGCACTCGAAATGGTGAAACATTTACGGTGCCTAGTGAACAATATTTAGACGAATCAATTCAACATATCACTGATTTAGGATATTTTAGACAATAGATATATCATGATATAGATATAGATATAGATATAAATATAAATATTAATGTTGATGTTGGTATTAATGTTGCTATCAGTATAGATTTTAATATCATTATCAATTTATATCTGTACATAATAAAAGCGTAACTGATAAGAGTGCCGTCTCATCAGTTACGCTTTTTTATGTTCACTACTATGCTACCTCGGGGTGGAGTTGAGGTATGCATAGTAGCTACTTATTAAGTTGTGTGAAGACTATAAACTAATAGTATCCTTATTTTTTATTAACACGAACGCGTTCGATTGTTGGTTCACCTTTAGCATTTTTCGCAACTGTATCTACACGGAACAATGCCATTTCTGGGCTGAATTCTGTTACAAGGCGATCATTAACTGTTACACCGTTTTGAATTGCGCGGTATACGATTTGAGCAAATTCATAACGTGTTAACATGCGGTCACCACCGAATGTACCATCAGGATAGCCTTCTACAAGACCACGGCGGGACAAATCGCTTACAGCTTCATATGCCCAATGGTTTGTAGGGATATCTGGGAACAATGTTGTGTGATCGGCTTTCATCTTAGTACCAGCAACACCATTCAACAATGTAGTCAATTTTTGAATTTGAGCATTTTGTTCAGCTACTGTTTTCTTAAGAGCTAATACTTCTTTACCAATTGCTACACGAGAGCGAGATACACCGCTATGAGCGCCTACTTTCACAGATAAACCAGCATTAAATACTGTTTCATCACTGCCTACAGTAGACCCTACGCTAAGTTGTACGTCTTCATTAGGACGGTAGAAAGCGCCGATAGCTGCTGCATCACCACTGCGGTAATGGCCATAGCCTGCAGCAAAGTCCCATTTAGCATCTGGATCGAAATCAAGAGGATGCAATGCTGCCAACGCTGCTGCACCTGCTACGGATTTATTGACACGTTTATCCATCTTGGATAAGTCGCCTTTGATATTTTTGATATCATTTGTATTTTTAGTAATATTTGTTGTGTTATTTGTAATTTGGTCAGCAATATCATCAGCAAGAGATACTTTATAGTCGTGAGTATTACCATTTACAGTTGGTGTTACCTTAATGTGGTCACCAGCTGTTACAGTTGTAACTTGAGTAGATGCTGCGATTTGATCTTGTACTCGTTTAAGTTGAGATACGTTAACTGCATCAGTATCTGCTACACCAGCTTTCACATTATTAATAATTTGGTCGCCTGCGCTGATACCATTTGTAGTGTAGTAAACAGTTTTACTACCTTCACTTGCATACATACCGTATTTAGTGAAGTTCGCTTGTTCTAATGTATCTGTGTTTTCGATTTGGATACCTTTAGGTGTAACACCGATATTTTCGCTACCGTTAAAGAAGCGAGCGCTGTCTTTATCGATACGAGCACGAACGTCGTCAGTAGCTTTGCCGAAGTTAGCAGAGCTCATTTCTACTAAGTCTTTATTAACAGCTACTTTATATTCAGCACCACCATTAGCATTAGTGCCAGATGTAACAGTTGTATTATCGCCTGCTACTACAGTAGTATGTTTTTTTAGCATCTGCCTCAACAGTAGAGATTTTAGTTTCTACCTTTTTAAGTTGTGCTACGTTAACCGCATCAGTATCATTTGTACCAGCTGCAACAGATGTAATTTGACGTGTTACATCATTAGCTACGTCGCCAACGGATACAGCAGATGCTGTGGCTTTCCATGTGGAGCTTGTATCAGTAGATGCCGCTTTTGTGCTGATATCATAACCAGCTGCACCAGCTGCTACAGTCGCTTTGGATTTACTACCAAGAGCTACACCGCCTTCAGCAGATACTTCAGTGTTATGACCAATAGCCACTGCATCATTTACAGTTGTAGTAGTTTCTGCATCGCTAGAGCCAATAATAACAGAGTTATTAGCACCTGTTACCTTGCGGTTGTCACCAACGATAACTGTATTATTAGCATCGGATACAGTGTTCTTAGAACCAATAGCAGTCAAATGCTGTACATTAGATGCAGTATTACCTACACCCATAACAAGGTTGTCTGCACTTTTAGCACCATTAGTACCTGTTACAGTATTGTTAATACCAATCATTGATGTACGCAATGTGTAGTCAGCCTTGTTGCCACCACCGAGGGCCATTGTGGCGCCACCGCCATTAGCATCTCTTACAGCAGTGCGTAATTTTTCAGCTAATTCTTTAGCGGAATTACCGCCATCATCTGGTGTACCAGAAAGATATGTAACAGAGTTTGTTATTTCGTTGCCAGCACCCATAATAAGAGAGCCATTAGAATTGAACGTTCTATTTGCTGTACCGACAATGCTATTAGCAACACCAGAGTAAGTACTGTTTGCGGTTTTAGATTCAATGCTGTTTAAAGAACCATTAATAGTAGCACCTAGATTTTTTGCCGGATTAGAAAAACGACCTCCAGTATATCCACTAGAGATAATATTATAGGTACCTGTATTTGTGGCAAATGCACCATTTGTAAAGCTATTGGCACCTACTGTAGTGGCATAAGCATTCAATGCATACGTACGAGTAGTCGCTGTATCTACTGTAGTATCGCCAAGGTCACCTTTGTAGTTATGGGAACCAATCATAGTGCTACCAGTACGAGCAAATGTATTGTCCCCAATAGCTACGCTACCTACTACCTTTGTTGGATCCGCAGGCATTCTTGCAGAAGAGAAGAGATTACCACTATATGTTGTTTGACCTAAGGCAAAGCTAGCCTCTACACCGCCGGCCATATTTTCAATCTTTGCATTTTTACCAATAGCAATACTACCACCTTGGCTAGCATAGTTATTAATATTAGCATCCTTACCGACTACGATATCCCCTGTAGCAGCACTAGCACCACTGGAATAACCAATCTTAGCATTATTACCAATCGCTACGTTTTTCTACTTTTTGGTGCATTACTGCCTGTACCATAAGCAACGCCATTGCCTGCGCCCTGTTGCCGTATCGGCTGCACTCGCTACAACACATAAACTAGATAATAGCACACCGTTGATTAACAAAGTTAATAAACGTTTCCGTTTGTTCATAGTTTAGAACCTCCATTTTACAAACTACAAAAACCTATCATACTCTCTTTGCATTAAAAATTCACTTTTTATTCATGAGTCTTATATGAATATTGTAGCACTTATACGAATTTTTGTAAACAGTAATTTATATATCTATTAAGAGAATATAAAAAGGATAGTTAATCGATGAGGATTAACTATCCCTTTTTGGTAAGAGGAAGGCGAACCCTTACCGGTGCCGTATGATATAGGTTTGTTATTAAGAGAGATTTTTGAAGTAAACACAACACAAAAGATTATCAAATAGTTGGAGAGTAACTAAGATGAACGGGCGATCACATTTGGCATCAAATAATAAGATAATGGCTTTTATAAAAAGCCATTATCTTAAAAACAATTGATATTAACACTAAATTCCCTTACCTAGAGTATATCACTTATATAGTAACAATAGTAGGTAATTTTTTTCATTTAATTTTTCATTAAAATTATATGAATGAAAAAGATAGCATTACTATTCAATTTGTGTATTCAGTTATCAAAATTATTACTCAACAAAAACCGTATTTGTACGTCTTACGAGGTTGAGCATTTTATCACGAACCGTTGCAGATTGTTCTAAACGATGCTTGCCACCATACCAAGCCATCGGAGCTCCCGCTAAACGGAACGTAATTTTACCATATGCACCGCCAGAGCTATGTTCCGGTTTATTGTATCCCATATCTACAGATACACGCGGCGTAAGTTGCATCTCAGAGCCTATGCGCAAAACCATTCTTATCGGCTTGTCGAGCCTGGTTCCAGTGATAGCCCTCGACATAGACTCTAGCCCAACGCGCATTTTTAAAGGTTTTACCATATTCTAAGGTATAACCATTAGCTACCCGTTCTAAGGTATGAAGGTTCGCATCTAGAACGCGCTCATCGGAAGCAGAACCATACCAGTTAAAACGAAACTCGCTTTCACCAGACATATATTCAAGACCTGCACTGAGTCGATCATGGCGATTCAAGAAGCGATGATCATAGAATAGATGTGCCCCGTAAAGGCGACGGTCATCCTTGGAAATACGACGATACCCAACGCCTACGTTGAGGGTTGTCCCGGTGTCTGAAGCACGAGAAATACGCTGCTGCGTAAACCACACATCGCGAGACGAATTATCGTAATGACCCTAAAGGTTGAACAGTCTCCACCGAATAGAGCGGCTTCCACCCTTCTTGGAACTGAAAGCTCAGCGTAGTGCGTCGCATCCATGGTTTACCTTTAGTACCGTACATAGCATTGGATACATTAGACATGGCCACTGCATTAATGGCGCGGTTCACGGCATCCACATTGCTATACTGCACGGTCTTTGTATCTTGGCGATCCATAACGAGTGGACCACCTTGGCCAATCACATGGTCTGGTGTAGCAGCAGGCGTAATGTGAAAGCCTTCAGATGCAGCCTTCATGCGCTGTTTTTCTCATCGGAGTTTACATTACCCTTAGTATTTACATGAGTAGCAACATCTATATGAGCCTCTGTCTTTATAGAACTATCTGTTTTTGCAGACACTACGCCCTTATCTGTATGTAATTGTTGTTTTTCTGCCTCAGCTGTACCCACACAACACAATAGGGCGCTCAAGGCGATACACACAATACGTTTCATTACTCTCTACATTTAAAATTCATGAACAACAAATGAAATATGTATAAGTGTATCGAATAATGTATATGCATGTCAAGACAAGTAGTCACTAGAAACGTATTATTTTACTATTATATGTATATAAAAAAAGAGGTAATAACAATGTTATTACCTCTTTCATATTCTTGAAACCCTATTTTTCATTAAGTTTTTGCACAAGCATATCTACTGTTTCTTGTAGTTTTTTGTTTTGTGCTTCTAATGTATCCACACGTTGTTCTAGTGCGTTATAGGATGCAGGGGAAATCTTAGCAAGTGTCTTATTTTCACCGAATTTATAGGACACGCCTACATTGGCCATCAAATCACCACTTACAGTTGTACCTGCAGTGAGAAGTAGGTTTTCTTTTGGATAGTAACCTACGCCAAGAGCCAATGCATTTTCGCCTTTATAGTGACCATAGCCACCCATAACTTGAACCTTATGGTCCGGATCAAATTGTAGTGGATGCAATGCAGCTAGTGCTGCAGCGCGAGCATCACCGCGGTTGGATTCTTTTTCCACGTGGCGTACATCGCGGTGCAATACATCGATTTGTTGGTTTGTGCCATATAATTGGGAGCCGTTAACCGCATCTGTAGAGTCCGCTGTAATACGACCTGCTGCAACATGAGTGATAGTGCGTTCTTGACCGGCTGTACCAACGGATACAGTAGACACAGGAGCAGTACCAGCGAAGCTTTCAGTAATACCATTATTGTAGGTATAACTTGGAGTGCTCACTACATCACTACTTTCAGCAGTAGAATTATTACCTAATACAACTGCATTGTCTAGAGATGTTTTCACATTATTACCCACTACGAATGTATTATTAGCACTCACTTGGTTCTTGTTACCCTACACTGTAGGAGTTATCCCCTTAACAGTGTCCACATCGTATGTACCTACACCAAAGGCGCCAGATTGGTTACCTTCAATCTTGTTGTAAGCACCAATAGCGGAGTTCTTATCGCCTTTAAAGATGACGCCATGGCCCATACCATAGTTAAAATCACCATTTACAGTAGAGTTAGAACCGATTAATACAGTGTTATTCCCCTTACTACCGCCAGCTTGAGAAGCGCCGAGCCATACGTTTTTATTACCTTCAGAGCCAGCTCCTGCAAAATAACCTACCGCAATTGTATCCGAAATCGTTGAGTTATAACCTGCTGCAAAGTTACCTAAGAAGTTATAGTCACCTTTTACCACCTACAAAGCTCTTAGCACCTAATGCTACATTGCCACCGCCTTGAGAACCATTCAAGGAAAGACGACCGATAGCGATATTATTACCCTTTGCATTTGGATCTCCTGTATGGGAATATGGATCACTGTTAGCCGCCCCAGTTTGACCACCGAGATGTACATTGTCTGAGTTGGTGAAAGATGACCAACCTTGTAGACCAATGTTATAAGTGGCACCACCAGTGGACACAACAGGAATATCTGCAGCTTGTACCAAGCTAGCAGAAGATATGGTTAAAACTCCGAGTACTGCTAATAATTGTAGTTTCTTTTGCGTGATTCATAATCATACGCCTCCCTTGTTATACTACAAAAACACTTCCCCTTCATATTACCCTCATGATTACTACGATTAAATTATACTGCTATCGAAAAAAATATGTAAATAACATAAATAATAATTCATAAAGGACAGATTAGCCAATACAATTATCAAACAAAACCCCCGTAGGAATGAATCCTACGGGGGCCATTTGTTTTAGTACGACCTATAGCTTACGAGAGAGAACATAGTATCCAAAAAGGATTGTAATTGCTTTGTAACTAGGAGTAATTGCATATACTTGAATACTATTATGTAAATTTATGTATAGTATGTAAGGGCTTACCCTATATATAAACAGCTATAAGGTCATGGAATTAGTATAGTACTATTAAGGCCACTATTATGTGATTTACACTCACATTTTCTAGAAATAAAGCAACCATAAACTAAAAAGAGGCAACGGCTTTTTACCGTTACCTCTTTCATTAGTATATATTTATAATTATACCGATTAGCGGATGCGTTTAACGCGGTTGTTACCATCGCGCATAGCTTGTTGCAAGCTGTAGATTACCATTTCGTTCATGTAGAAACGCAATTCATCATTAGACATGTTAGCTGTATTCTTTTTCAAGAATTGCCAAAATTTGGTTTTTCATATTCAGCTTTGTTCATGTCAGACACAGTTGTGTGGTTTGTGAAAAATTCTTTGTAATCTAAGTACAAGCGATCTAATGCTACGCGAGCATAGCTGTCTTTTTTTATAGCGATGGCTTTGTAATGTACCAGTCACGACGAACATTCATGTAGTACAACACGTTATTAGTATAACGTTGTTGACCAGACATTACGCGATTGTCGTCTTGGATTAAAGCATTGCTCAGCCCCCAATTGGAATGCTGCAAATTCAGATACTACAGCTTTTACCTCTTCACTAGGAACAGCAAGAGAGATGTCTTGTTGTTCTGCAGTCAAAGGAGCCGCAGGTTGTTCAGGCATCATCAAAGGATCTTGTGCCGCATGTACTTGGCCAGCAACACATACAGAAGCAATTGCCATAACTGGTAGTAATTTAATTAGTTTCATAAGTCCCTCATTGGAAGCCGCCCTCCCCAGGGCGGCTCTCCCTATGTTTTAAATACTCAATACACTCTCAAGTGAATGATTATTTGGTTAACCCAGCTTGTTTCATAAGCAATGCAATTTGAGCTTTCATCTCTTCATTATCTCGTTGTACTTGTTCGTACTTAGCAGATAATTCCTCATCGCGTTGTTTCATGCGTAAGTTCTCAGCTTTCAATGCAGCTACTTCATCTTGCATTACATACGCAGAGCTGATTGGGCCCGCTTTATAACGTGCTGGAATTGCTTTTTTAGCATCAGATGTACCGAATTTATAAGATACACCAGCGTTAACCATATTATCATGACCACCTAAGGAAACACCCATATGAAGCATTGTAGATTCATTTGTATAGTGAGCGATACCAATAGCAGCAGCAGTACTACCTTTATAGTTGCCAACAGCCGCCAACACTTGTGTAGGTTCTAATGGATCATATTGCAATGGTTTAAGACCTGCCATGGCTGCGCTAGCTGCACCAACATCAGCGATTTTACCATCCACACTATGCATAGCATTGCGCAATTGGTTAACGTTAACCGCATCAGTGCCGTTGATGCCAGGCGCTACATTAGTAATCGTATTATTACCATTGTTTAAGCCATTTTCTGTAAGGCTTACAGTGTGACCTGGTACAGGTTGACCGTTGATGGATGGAGTAATTGTGATACCGCCACCATCTACTTTTGTATCTACTGTGTAAGGAATTGTTGTATGAGTTCCTGGTACAGTTTTTGTATACGTAGTAGAACCGTCTTTTAAGTTAAGGTCCTTAGCCAACTTGATATCATAGCCATCACCAGCGGCATTCTTCACAACAGCGAGGTTGTTGTCGCTCAAACGATTTACATCAGCGCCACCTTTGAGGTTCATTGTATCGCCTAAACCGCGAACAACTTTACCATCATTACCAGCTTGGTCACCTTGGAATACACGACCATTTTTAGCTTTTTCGTTAAAGTCGTCGTTAACAGCCTTCAATTGATCTTCTGTTGCAGCACGACCTGTAACAGCTACAGGGTTATTAGGATTCCATGTTTTATTGTCCAAACCAGTTACAAAGTTACCGTTTTGACCACCAGAGCTTTGGTTACCCATGATTACATCGCCAGCTTTCACAGTGTTACCTGCTGTAACAGAACCTGTGCTGCCATCGATTGTAACTTGGTTAGCCCCATTGCCCGCAGTAATCGTACCAGTAGATCCATCAACTGTAACTTGTTTAGTTGGATCTGTGCCAATTGTAATTGTATCGTTCAAGGACATCTTAATCGCAGTGCCGTCAACGGAAGTCTTGATGTTGCCGTCGCCTTTAAGATCGATCACTTCACCAAGAGGTTTCTTCACGGATTGACCATCCTCTGCTTTAAGACCGAAGCCTTGTGCCTTGATGTCTTCTATTGCAGTATGCAATTGACCGCCATTTACAGCATCTTTGCTGCCTGCAGCAATTGTACCATCTTCTACACTAGTGATTTTCTTATCACCCGCATTAATGCCGTCTTTTGTTACCTTAGGACCGTTTTCGATAGTCAAACCATCTTTGTCGATCGTAACAGCTTTGTTACCACCATCGTTGATTTGCAAGCCATCTTTAGTCAACTTAGTCGCTTCATTAGCGCCATCTTTGATAGTTACGCCATTTGTATCCATCTTAGTGTCGCCTGTAGTTACTGTGTTTGCTGTAACAGTATCTACATTAAGATCTCTAGCCAATGCTACTTTCACAGCACCATTATCTACAGATGTAGTAATGTTTGCACCGTCACCTTTCACAGTCACAGTATCACCAAGCGGTTTCTTAACAGAAGCACCATCTTCAGCAGTTAAAACCGAAGCCCTTAGTTTTTAAGGTCTTCCACCGCTGTATGTAATTGACCGCCGTTTACAGCATCTTTACTGCCAGCTGCGATTGTACCATCTTGTACATTCGTAATTTTCTTATCGCCAGCGTCAACGCCGTCCTTAGTCATAGATGGACCATCAGTAATCTTAACACCATCTTTTGTAACGGATGTTAATGGATTACCTGCTGCATCATTAATAGTGAGGCCGCCACCGTTTACAACAGTGTTGCCATCTGTACCATTGTTGAAAGTAGCAGAATTTAGGCCTTTAAGGTCTTTCGCAAGACGGAGCATCAATGTATCAGTGCCGTCAGCAATTACCCCAATGTTATCTTCATTGGAAAGTTTTGCTGCGTCTGTAATACCACCCTTAACATTCACTTGGTTGTTAAGTTTTTTCTTGATTACAGTACCACTGTCGCCACCGTACAACATACCGTCGTCCATAGTAGCTACTTGGTGCTCACCAGTCTTATCAGTATACACGATACGCGTGATTCCGTCTACACCGTCAACACCTTTTTCGCCCTTAACACCTTTAGCAGCATCATCGTAACCATTTTTCACGGAAATATCGATGCCATTTTTACCATCTTTACCGTTTGTACCTGCAGGGCCTGTTAAGCCGATGTGACCAACACCGTCTTTACCGGAGATGGAAACTGCGTCTTCACCATCAGCGCCTGTAATACCTACCTTACCATTGTTGCCGTCTTGACCAGCTACGCCAGTAGGACCTGTAATGGATACGCCATCCTTACCGTCTTTGCCGTCTTTATTAACCTTAATGGAATCAGCTACAAGGTTTTTATTCAATTTAACGTTAATTGTTGTAGTACCAGTTGCTGTATCTTGGTCGATGAAAGTCTTAATGTTTTCGCCACTGTAGTTAGCGTCTGCATCAGTGCCTTCGCCTTTTACGATGACAGTGGAGCCTAATTTATTAGTCTTAGTGCCACCTACGTTAGCGTCGAATTTAAGACCTGCATTAGATTGGTTAGCCAATGCATCTTTCAACTGATCCTCTGTAGCAGCACGACCAGTTACGATATTGTCAGCATCCCAAGTTTTGTTATCAAGACCCGTTACATAATTGCCAGTTTCTTTAGTACCATCTGCTTTAGTCGCTTCTTGGTTACCCATAGTCGCTGTACCTGCTTTTACAGTTTCAGCAGCTGTTACGGTGTTAAGACCTTTAAGATCTTTTGCCAAGCGAACTTTCAACGTATCTGTACCATCAGAAACTACGCCGATATTGTCATCAGTAGTCAATTTAGTTTCGTCAGTAATGCCACCCTTAACATTTACTTGATTGTTAAGTTTTTTCTTGATCACATTACCAGCGTCACCACCGTACAACATACCGTCATCCATTGTGGCAACTTGGTGTTCACCAGTATTGTCTGTATACACAATGCGTGTAATACCATCAACACCGTCTACACCTTTTTCGCCCTTAACGCCTTTAGCAGCATCGTCATAGCCATTCTTAACGGACATATCGATACCATTTGTTCCGTCCTTGCCATTTGTACCAGCAGGGCCCGTTAAACCGATGTGACCTACGCCGTCTTTACCGGAGATAGATACAGCATCTTTGCCGTCAGCACCAGTGATGCCTACCTTACCATTGTTGCCGTCTTGACCAGCTACGCCAGTAGGACCTGTAATGGATACGCCATCCTTGCTGTCTCTACCATCTTTTGTTGACTTTGATGGAATCGGCTACAAGGTTCTTGTTCAATTTAACATCAATTGTTGTGTTACCAGTTGTATTATCTTGTTTGATGAAAGTCTTAATGTTTTCGCCGCTGTAGTTAGCGTCTGCTTCGTTGCCTTCACCTTTTACGATGACAGTGGAACCAAGTTTATTAGTTTGAACGCCACCAACGTTAGCGTCAAATTTAAGACCTTTGTTAATCAACGCATCGGAGCTATCTTTAATCTTGTCAGTTAGGTAGTCTACGTTAACTGCTTCGCTACCATCGTTGCCAGTTGCGTACGCCACGTTAGTTACATGAGTACCACCAGATTTATTAGTGTAAGTAGGGCCTTCGTAAGTTACCTTAGATTTATCTACAGTATTTGTAGCAGGATCCAAGTCGTACTTAACAGCGCGATCATCTAATTTATCTAGGTTAGATTTAGATGCTACGTCCTTGATAGTTACTATTTCAGTTTGGTTTGGATGATTTTTATCTTGTACAGTCAACGCCACATCACCGTTGCTATCTACTGTGTAATTACCATTAGAGCCAGCTGTTTGGTTTTGCACCAAACGATAATCTGTGGAGTTTGAGCTTTGATTATTGATAGCTTCTGTAACCTTTTTCAACTGATCTTCTGTAGCAGCACGGCCACTAACAGCAGTTGGATTTGTTACGTCCCAATCTTTATTATCTAGGCCTGTTACATAGTTGCCAGTATTGGCTGCAGGTGTGCCATCAGATTGTTTACCCATCACAACATCGCCAGCCTTAACTGTTTCAGTAGCAGTTACTGTGTTAAGACCTTTAAGATCTTTTGCCAAACGAACTTTCAACGTATCTGTTCCATCAGATACAACACCGATATTATCGTCAACTGTAAATTTGGCTGGATCTGTAATGCCACCCTTAACATTTACTTGATTGTTAAGTTTTTTCTTGATTACAGTACCAGTGTCACCACCGTATAACATGCCGTCATCCATTGTGGCAACTTGGTGTTCACCAGTATTGTCTGTGTACACAATGCGTGTAATACCATCAACACCATCTACACCTTTTTCGCCCTTAACGCCTTTAGCAGCATCGTCATAGCCATTCTTAACGGACATGTCGATACCATTTGTGCCGTCCTTGCCGTTTGTACCAGCAGGGCCTGTTAAGCCGATGTGACCTACGCCGTCTTTACCGGAGATAGATACAGCGTCTTTGCCGTCAGCACCTGTGATACCTACCTTACCATTGTTGCCGTCTTGACCAGCCACGCCAGTAGGACCAGTAATGGATACGCCATCTTTACCGTCTCTGCCATCTTTGTTAACTTTGATGGAATCGGCTACAAGGTTCTTGTTCAATTTAATATCAATTGTTGTGTTACCAGTTGTATTATCTTGTTTGATGAAAGTCTTAATGTTTTCGCCACTGTAGTTAGCGTCTGCTTCGTTGCCTTCACCTTTTACGATGACAGTGGAACCAAGTTTATTAGTTTGAATGCCACCAACGTTAGCATCGAATTTAAGACCTTTGTTAATTAAGGCATCGGAGCTGTCTTTAATCTTATCAGTTAAGTAGTCTACGTTAACTGCTTCGCTACCGTCGTTGCCTGTTGCGTACGCCACGTTAGTTACGTGAGTACCACCAGTTTTATTAGTGTATGCAGGACCTTCGTAAGTAACTTTAGATTTATCTACATTACCTGTACCATCTAAATCATACTTAACTGCGCGGTCTTCTAATTTATCGAGCTCAGTTTTAGACGCAATATCTTTGATAGTTACAGTATTTGTAGTACCAGATTTATCATCTTTAACCTTCAAGTCTACTTGGTTGTTTGTAACCTTGTAGGAACCGTCAGTTGTGTTAGCTGGATCACCAATCAAGCGATAGTCAGATGCACTTGCGCTCGCAGCTTTCACCGCATCACTAACAGTTTTCAATTGGTCTTCTGTTGCCGCACGGCCAGGTACGAATACAGGATCAGTCATGTTCCAATTTGTATTATCTAGACCTGTTACAAAGTTACCAGTTTGAGTGCCACCTTTATTATCTGTAGCAGTTTGGTTACCTACTGTCGCAGTACCAGCTTTCACAGTATCTGTAGCCGTTACAGATTTAAGACCTGTAATATCTTTAGCAAGTTGCAATTGAAGTTTTGCATTGCCATCCGCATCAACTGCTGCAGATGTAACACCGATGTTATTACCTGTTGCAAGGTCAGCCGCGTTTGTAACACCACCGTTTACATCCACTTGTTTTGTTGAGTTTTTACATTAGATGTAGCACCCATGTCGCCTTTGAATTTAAGGCCATCATTTAGTGTAGCAACCTCTTCTGTAGTACCATCTGGTTTTTCATATACGATACGAGTTGTAGTTGTGCCAGCCGCACCGTCTACACCAGGTTTACTATCACGTGTAATGGAAAGATTTGTTGTAACACCATCTTTACCATTGATGCCGATTTTTACCGTCTTTACCATTTGCGCCTGTAGCAGTTACAGTTTCAACCTCAAGATTTTTTGTTCATCTTAACGTCGATTGTTGTGTTGCCACTGAGTCTTGACCAATAAATGTTTTGATGTTTTTTACCGCTATAGTTAGCGTCGGCTTCTGTGCCTTCACCTTGAACTTTTACAGTAGAACCCTAGTTTATTAGTCTTAACACCACCAACGTTGGCATCGAATTTCAATGCCTTTTGTTGATCAAACGCATCGGAGCTGTCTTTTGATTTTTGTCAGTTAAATAATCTACGTTAACTGCTTCGCTACCATCATTACCTGTTGCGTACGCCACGTTAGTTACGTGAGTACCACCAGATTTATTAGTACTGCTATATGTAGGACCTTCGTATGTCACTTTGGATTTATCTACATTACCAGAACCATCTACATCGTATTTTAACAGCGCGATCGTTTAATTTATCTAACTCAGTTTTAGACGCAATATCTTTAATAGTTACAGTATTAGTAGTACCAGATTTATCGTCTTTTACCTTCAAGTCTACTTGGTTGTTTGTAACCTTGTAAGAGCCATCAGTTGTATTAGCTGGGTCACCAATCAAGCGATAGTCGCTAGAGCCAGCATTTGCTGCTCGTACTGCATCACTAACAGTTTTCAATTGGTCTTCTGTAGCTGCACGACCAGGCACGAATACAGGATCAGCCATATTCCATGCCGTGTTGTCTAAACCAGTTACAAAGTTGCCAGTTTGAGTGCCACCTTTATTGTCTGTAGCCGTTTGATTGCCCGCTGTTGTAGTGCCAGCTTTCACAGTATCTGTAGCAGTCACGGTTTTTAACATTGAGGTCTTTATTCAAAGCCACGGCAATTGTGGAGTCATCACCAGCTTTGTGTAATCTTTTGTGGTGATATTCGCATCGCCAGATACAGTTACGGTAGAACCAAGTTTGTTTGTCTTAACGTCATTATTATCTGCATTAAATTTCAAACCTTTGTTGATGAGCTCAGTTTTTGTATCGGTGATTTTTGTAGTTAAATCAGATTTTGTAGAATCCAATTCTGTTTTAGAAGCAATGTCTTTAATGGTTACAGTCTTCGTATTCGCTGGAGTACTACCATCTTGCACTGTTAAGTCAACTTTATTACCAGTTACAGTGTACGCTTTATCAGCAGCTGCACTGTTTTCTACTAATCGGTAATCTCCCGCTGATGCTACGTTGACTGCATATGTTTTATATGTGCCATCTGTACCTTCTGTAACAGTTGTATTTTGACCAGCAATAACTTTTACAGCCTTTTGAGCTTCTTCACGGATAACAGTTTTACCATCGCTATTAATGTTGGATAGGTCTGTTTTAGCAACCTTAGTAGGATCTACGTCAATAGTATAGTTACGAACACCGTTTGCATCAGGTGTACCACCTGTAAGGGTCATCAAGCCGCTAGTGCCTAAAGAAACCTTTGTATCCATAGCATTTACAGTATATGTTTTTTGACCTGTTGTAGCATCTACAGTAGCTGCTGGGAATTGTTACATTATTACCAGCCTCAACGATTGTTCCTAATGCAGTAATATTCTTTTTAGCTACATTTGTAATGTTAGAAAGGTCTTTATTTAGCTGCATTGTCGATTTTTATCCTTTGTATCATTTGTTAAGGTTACATCGATTGTTTGGTTGTTCGCTTTAGTTGTTACATACGCGCCATCGCCTTTTACAGTCAATGTTTGGCTATCTAACAATACATCGTTTTTTTACCGTTGTTTGTCGTTTGTATTGCCTGCAATTTTAAGGTTTACATTGCGCAATTGAGCTACGTTAACTGCATCTGTATCCTTTGTACCAGCTGCAAGGTTTGTAATTTGGCGCGTATAGTTCGTACCACCAGATACGTTCTTATCACCAAGGGATACAGCGCCCAATGTGGATGTTGCCGCTGCACCTGTTAAGCCAGCATAACTATTAGCGCGATTGTCCGCTGCTCTTACATCATAACCAGTTTCACCAGCTTGTGTAGACGCAACAGAATTAGAACCCAAGAGCTACCCCACTATAGACCGTAGCTTTGAGAGCTTTATGCTGCCTCAATGCTGAGCACTATCTTCACCGGTTGCCAGCTGCGGCCTACACCCTGCTGCGGTAGCATATCGACCTGTAGCACCTGTATTATCATAATTAGCATCTGTAGATACACCATTTGTGCTGAAGAAGTTAGTTTGCGCCGCTTCTACAGCTTCTTTTACAGTATGATATGTACTATTTTTAATGCTGAAATCAGGCGCTTGATAGGTAGAACCATTCGCTTGATACCCTGTATATGTAGGACCTGCAATGGTCATAGCCAAGTTATTATTTACATAACGTAATTGTTTAATCGTAGCAGCGTCATTATCGTTTTGACCACCGGCTACGTTAACGATACGACGAGGTGTACCTGTATTACCAACCGCTACTACGCCCGCTTCAGCAGGGTTCATTTCATTGGTGAAAGCAGCATATGTATTTACTAAAGGATCATTGAACTCTGTGCCTGCACCGAGGGCGATGGAGTTATTGGAAGAAATCTTCGCACCAGCACCTAATGCCATAGAGTTTTCACCAGTAACCTCTGCACCATTACCGATAGCTGTAGAGTTATTACTACTTGCTTTTAGATGCTGTACCAATAGCCATAGTACCAGCTTTGCTAGCTACAGCAGTACCACCGATAGCAAGAGCATTCGCTTCTAATGCCTTTGCATGGCTACCCATTGCAATAGAATTCATCTGAGCTGCTTGTGCCTTCCTACCCATAGCAATCGCATTGGCACCTGTAGCTTGTAGCTGTGTTACCAAAGGCAAAAGGCATCTCTAGCAGATGCATTAGCAGAGTTACCTACTGCAACAGCATTGGATCCACTCTGTAGCAGTTAGAGCCAAATGCCATGGAATCTGTAGCTGCCACACTTGTACGTGCTTTTTGTACCAAAATGCAAGAGAACGAGCACCTTCTGTTACAGTATTAGTATCACCATTATAGGATGCACTCGGTTCATTGCCGCTACCTGCTACAGTAATAGGCTCTGCTGCACCGATAGCAATAGATTGATCACCTTTAGCTTGCGCAGAATAACCCATAGCAAAGCTACCAGTACCATTAGCCCAAGCAGTTGTACCAATAGCTGTGGAGAAATTACCTGTTGCTGCCGCTTGGCGCATCATCGCTAAGGAGTTAAAAACCACTAGCTAATGTAGATGTACCAATAGCCATAGCAGATGGTTTCGTAGATTGCGCATAATTACCAATAGAGAAGGATAAACCACCTGTAGCCTGTGCATAGTCACCAATAGCTACACCAGAATAATAGGTAGAATCACTATCCTCTTGAATCTTCGTATTATGACCGATGGAAATACCATTTAATGCTCTACCAGAATAATAAATGCCAGAAGCACTGCCATCTAAGGCATACATATTGCCAGGGTTATTATAATTGTATAAATAGCTCCATTTATTGCCACCATTTTGAGCTGTTGCATAGCCAGCATTTACGCCATCAATCATGATGGCCGCTGCATTTACATATGCAATATTCACACCTGCCAAGAATGCAGCTACTGCTATAACAGCACCCATACGAGCATGTGTTTTGCTCGTATGCAAGGATTTAACCTTACCGCCACCGCTTTTTACGATCTCAGAAACTACTACATAACACTTCTTTGTCTTACTCCAAATTACATTGTAAATTCGATTCATAATCTTCCCTCTAGCTTACAATACACACAGATAAGTTCATTTCTCACAATAATTTCACTAAAACTTCATCATTATTGATTGTCCTAATAATATCAAAAATATTTCTATATGGTAAATAAAAATTCATTTTATATTCATCTTCGCTTAGTTTATAAATTTATACCATTTATGTACACTTTCCACTCGATAAAAAAATAAGCATTATCCATAAATAATGCTTTTCAATGTAAATTATTCTTATTTATCCCTTTATTTTTTTCTATAGACTATATAATAATCGATCTATTTTTTTATGCATTTTTTTATAATTAACCAAATATCTATTCATAATTTAGTGGCAAAAATTTTACAATTTAAAATTATCATTTTTGGTTTATTAATAAGAAATATTTATAAAGAAATGCTGTTAAACCCTATAATACCTTGTATTATGGTATATGCTAGGCCACGATATAAATTAATAACTCTTATGATTACTGATGTTATATATAAACGCACTCTATGATTTGTATAAATAAATATTACTACTAGATCAAAACTCTCTTTAAACACTAAAAAAGACCCATGTATTAGCTATTTTTCCAATACATGGGTCTTTTTACTATTCTTTATCTGTACATATATTTGTATATATATTTATATACTTTTACCTAATATACTTAGATATCAATATACCTTTATATACTATATTAGAATTTGTGCGTGAAACCAGCGTTTACGCCCCAGTCTGCTTGGAGGTCACCAGACAAACCTGTAGCAACGTCAGCAAATACGCTATTGTTGCTGTTGAAGCCATAACGGCCACCGAAGGCAAGTTCAGTCCAAGTGCCTTTGAGATCTTGTTCTGTTAATTTCACAACACTGCCACTAGCGAATGTAGTTTTTACATTGCCTGTGAAAGCATGACCTGCTGCAAAACGAGTGTAAAGGTTACCATTACCGAATTGTTTGCCCAATTCAAGGCCAAGCTTACCAGAAGTGCTATTCACACCAGATTGGTTAACGGACACATTGCCTACATTGAAGTTACGACCACCGAAGTGTGTGAAGTTCAATTGCGCTTGTGGTTCTACATAGAAACCATTAGTGTATTTCAATGTTTTGCCATAGCGAACACCGATGCTATACGCATTAGATTTTGTATCGCCAGACATAGCTTCACCGATTTCATTACGCGCTGTGAAGTCATTAGATACACGACCCTACTTGCGTTTCTACATGTACATATTGATCCTTACCAAGGTCTTTCAAACCATAAGCACCAACAGAGAAGGATTTAACCTTGCCAGAACCATCGAATACATAGTCTTCAGAACCGCGAAGATAAGATACTTGGCCACCTACAGTCCAACCACGGCTGATTTTAGCATCATAACCGCCTTGGATGCGTGTGTAATCTGTAGCTGTATCGATACCGCTACCAGAGTAGCTGTATTTACCGCCACCGATACGAGACCAAATACCTGTTGGCTCGCCTTGTTGCAATACACGAGGGCGATACATATCGTCAGCTAATGTACGCCAAGCATTGATATTACCTACTACAGCAGAACGAATACCACGCATATGAGGGTGTATCGTACGCACCACGAACAACAGGATTAGGAGTTACTGGTGTAACTGGTTTAGGGTCTGGAGTTACTGGTGTAACTGGTTTTGGATCTGGAGTTACTGGTGTAACTGGTTTAGGATCCGGAGTTACCGGTGTAACTGGTTTAGGATCTGGAGTTACAGGTGTAACTGGTTTAGGATCTGGAGTTACCGGTGTAACTGGTTTAGGATCTGGAGTTACAGGCGTAACTGGTTTAGGATCTGGAGTTACTGGTGTAACTGGTTTTGGATCTGGAGTTACTGGTGTAACCGGTTTAGGATCTGGAGTTACCGGTGTAACTGGCTTAGGATCCGGAGTTACTGGTGTAACTGGTTTTGGCTCTGGAGTTGGTGTGGGTTTTGGTTCTGGCACCACATAGGAGCCTTGACCATTACCGTCTTTCCAAGTAATATCCCTTCTTTTTTTGGTCTGTAGTCAATGCTTTTTGGAAGCTAGACACGATGCCTTTAGAAGCGATGGATACGGTACCAGAAAGGTTTCTTTTCACCTTTTACATAATTTTCATAATAGAATTTATGAGCCAAGTTATCTAAAATCTTGTTTACATTGCTTTCAGAGGAAGTATCAAGATGATCACCTGTTACATAGCCATGTACGCCAGAGCCAGTCGTAGCGGATTTTACGATGAAGTTACCACCCTCGATATCAGCCGAATCAAGACCATTTTTCTTGGAGCCTTGTTTAGCGAAGTTCAAACCAGTGCTATCACTCATGTCATAAATAACATTGATATGGCCGTCCAATTTATTTACATGAATGTCGCTGCGAGAATCTTGCGCAATACGGCTGAAACCTTCACGCGTACGAGTACCTGTGAGGTTATTAATACTACTGCGTTCCGTTTTACCATCAATTTTGAAAGATTCCAAGCCACCCATGTAATCATGGCTCCACATGCCACCATCAAAGGTCATGTTAATTTCGCCACCCTTATCCTCTAAGGTGTTCACAGCCTTACCGGAAAATTGGTTAGGGCTATTGTGCGCGCGGCCTAGGCCGATATTGATAACAGATGGTTGCTGTTCTTGATGAGGAGGCATCATTTTATCAGATACAAGCACATCACCTTGCATATTGAACACTTTGTGTTTTACAGTGCCCGCATCATCGACACCAAGATTAATTTTACTATTATAGGCAAATGCCAATGGATATGGAGACTTCCATGGTGCAGTAGTTACATCCATAACCCCGCCATCTACTTGGATGGAACTGTTATTTAGCATGCCTGTAATGAAAGCTGGTTGACGATAGCGTTTAGGCAATTGAGATGCATCAGGAGTATCCAAAGAGCCAATTGTAACTTGACCACCATCAGATGCGACTACACCATTCGCAGTCGTATTACCTGTACTTTCAAATTTACTATCAGCAGTAGTTGCAAAAATACGTCCATCAGAATTAATACCTGCTGCAGCCCATGTACTAGGCATAGCCATTGTAGATGACAATAAGGTCATTATAACAGCAGACAATAAAATCTTATTACTACCTTTCATCCTCTTATACCTCAATAAATACTTCACTTACAATACAATCACATTTGTGAAAGCTCCTTCATACTTGAATATATATCTATGAGTTGATTTATTAGTCTTTTTTTATGATAAAAGATAGATATATACTCACTTATTAAAGAAACTTAAGACTAACACATTTTAAAATATGTATAAAATATTACACCATTTTTTTAGTGAATTGTAAATGAATTATACTTATTTATTTTTAAAAAAATAATTAAGATTTGATATGTATTAGATAAAAAAATATAGCAAAAGAGGCAACGATTGACTCGCTGCCTCTTAGTAAATCTGTTGACCAGTATATTAGAATTTATGTGTAAATCCAGCATTTACAGACCAGCCAGCTTTATAGTCGCCAGATAGACCTGTACTAAGGTCAGCAAAGATGCTGTTATTAGCATTGAAGCCATAACGACCACCGAATGCTAGATCTGTCCAAGTTCCTTTAAGATCTTGTTTTGTATATTTTGTAGTATTACCTGTTGTGTACGCTGTATTTACAGTGCCAGAGAAGGCATGGTTTACACCAACGCGAGTATAGATGTTACCTGCGCCGAATGTTTTACCAATTTCAAGGCCAAGGCCACCTGCTGTGCTGCTCACACCAGATTGGTTAACATGCATACGACCCGCATCAAAGCTATCCCCACCGAAATGAGTGTAACTCAATTGCGCTTGTGGTTCAATGTATGTACCATTTTGGAATTTCACAGTTTTACCGTATCGTGCACCAATTGTATAAGCATTCGCTTTAGCGTCACCAGAAAGGCTTTCACCAATTTCATTGCGAGCTGTGAAAGTATTAGAAACGCGACCTACTTGGGATTCAAGGTGAATATATTGATCTTTACCAAGATCTTTCACACCGTACGCACCTACAGCAAAAGCTTTTTCCTTACCAGAACCGTTGAATACGTAGTCGTCATTGCCACGAAGGTAGGATACTTGACCACCCTACAGTCCAGCCGCTACCAGTTTTAGCATCGTAACCGCCTTGAATGCGTGTATATGTTGTATCTGTGTCAATACCTTTTGCGTCATAGCTATATTTACCGCCTCCAACGCGAGCCCAAATACCTGTTGGTTCGCCTTGTTGCAATACGCGTGGACGATACATATTATCTGTTAATGTTCTCCATCCGTTGATATTGCTCATGATAGCAGAACGGGCACCGCGCATATGAGGTGTATCAAAATCACCCATGATAACGTGAATGTGAGAATTACGATCTGGAACTGGTTTCACTTCTGGTTTAGGTGTTGGTTTTGGTGCTGGCTTAACCTCAGGTTTTGGAGTAGGCTTTACCTCTGGTTTAGGAGTCGGAGTTGGTACCGGCTTAACCTCAGGTTTAGGAGTTGGTTTAACTTCTGGCTTAGGTTGAGGTTTTGGTACAGGTTTATTTTCACCATATACGTATTTACCTTGACCATCCTTATCGGCTTGCCATGTAATATCACCTTCTTTAGCATGACCAGATGTAATTACTGTAAAACGACCAGATTCAGAACCATCAGATGCAATAGCTACTGTACCTTGAAGGTTTCTTTCACCATTAACATAGTTATGATAGTACATCTTGTGAGCCAAGTTATCTAAAATCTTGTTCACATTAGCCTCAGAGGACATATCTAGGCCTCGTTGAGTAGTGTACACATGAGCCGCTGCACCAGGAGCCGCACTTGTAATATGAATATCACCACCCCAGAAGGAATCTGGAGTTAAACCATTATAGGTTTTCGTTGGTGGTTGATAGCTTTGGATCCTCAGTATCGCCACCTTCATCATTAGGGTCGTAAATAAAGTTTACATGCCCTTCCAGCTTATCTACATATAGCTTATTATGCTCACTTTGGGTTACCATATTCGCATAGTTGCGATTCTTAGAGCCTACAAGTCGATGTACATGGCTAGGTTGTGTACCACCATCTAATGTTCCTTCATGCAAGCCGCCTTGATAGAAAAGCTCCCAAGAACCATAGTCGCCAAGGAATACATTGATATGACTTGGATGCTTTGCGTCTTTGTCTGCTAAGTTAAAGGCTAAACCATCCCAAAGAGATTCTTTGCCAATGATACCAATATTGATCTCAGACGCATGATTTGGGTCGCTTTTAACGATAACATCACCAACTAAAGATAAGTCGTTACCGTAAAAATTACCTTTGTTGCCGTCTACACCAATATTAACGGTGCCACCTTGAGCCACTGCAATAGGAGTGCTTACATTTTGAACATCATAAACGCCTTCCTTAAGGCTAACTGTACTGCCACCTTTACTACTAATGAAAGGCTTGTTATTATAGCCAATATTAGCAACAGCTTTATCAATACTAACTGTACTACCAGTATCTGCTTCAATCGTAGATATGTAGTTTGTCATTTCGCCAGCCTTAAACTTCCCACCGTTGTTTGCCGTAATATTTGCACCATTAGGTGTAGTAACTAATGTACTCCCCGCCATTGCATAGGGCACTACAGAACTAGCAATTGTCAGAGCAATTGCTAAAGATAGGTTTGCTTTATACACACGTTTCATAAAAACCCTCTCTCATTTACACACTATAAACTATTATTAAATAATTTAATTATATTTAATAATTATGTTCTTGTAAATATGAGGGAAATTTGCCACATAACTAGAAAATTACCACAAGTAAAAAAAGCAGTAACTATAGTTACTGCTAACGTATACGTATATATATTTTTGTATATTTCTATAAATAGATTCTTATTGATTCGCTTATATGTTCGCCATATAATTGACTTAGGATAGTTAAGCGAGGTTGGGCCTCTCTTCGTCTATGAAGGGAGGGTTGTCTATGAGTGATTATGAGTTAATCATGCTAATCCTAGAGGTAATGACTGTAGTCATTGCTTTTTGGTGCACTCGTGGCGCTTATTTGTCTTGGAAAAGACAAATAGCCCTTCGTTACCCTAATAACTGGATAACTGAAAGGCCATTTCATCAATTATTTATTCTCTTGAGATGAGCCCGACGGATCTACTCGCTTGGCTATCTGTTTATATTATAGGGTTAATCTTATATATCGTCAAATACGGATAAACGATACTATAGTACACTTATACAGACCAAAAGGCAGCGATCGAATCGCTGCCTTTATTCTTTATCTACGTGCCACACGCATAGCGGCCATCATTCCTGGAGATTTCCAGACGGATTGGCCATTGTCTGAAACGAGTTTGTTGTTATAGTAGAATACATCTGCATTGTAATAGTTACTATCGCTAGATGATACCTTATAGCTAAGGCCAGATGTAGTGTACACTGTAAAATTGAGTACATCCCCTACTTTCTTCACAGAGTCTTGATCTACGTACCAGCTATTACCGTTATAAGTAGTAGCATACACATCGGTGCGAGCTTCTACATCAGGTGTATTAATACCGATCAACACGAGTAGAGCTGCTAACATATATAAGAATTTACGCATTAGAATTACCTCCGTTTTATCGTTGGAATACTTGTTTATTATACCAAAAAACGGTGAAATTCGCATTAAAATGGCAACTTCTGAGCCAACTACTATCGGCTGCTCAATATACAATACAATACGTTTCATAACAGATTTGTTATATAAGAGAACATTCAATCCCTATTTCTTATCTTCGTATATCTAATAAAGATATTATAGGTTGATCTAAATTTAGTATCCCATCAATTTGATTTCTACATAAAAGAAGGTATCAACTGCCGTTGATACCTTCTTTTAATTCCACTATATAGTTATTAAGAATTATCTTAATATACTAGTTCTCCATTAAATGTACGATATTCATCACCAATTTTTGTTAAATCCTTTACAAGTAATCTAGAAGTTTGATGATCTAACTTCATAACTAATGTATGTCCAATAGATTTAGCCTTATGTATTACTTCACCAAGAAAATTAACAATGTTAAAGAATATCTCCTGAGGAGTACAATCTAAACATTTTAATAAAGAATCATCTTCCTTTAATCTAATACTATATACAGTTTCTCGATCGTCTTCCAACGTAAAATTCAATAAAACAGAAGTTGTCTCTACATCATAATCCAAATGATATGTATTAAGACGACCGCGCACTATAGCTTTTATTATCATCTAAAATATTTGTAATTTCAAGCTCTATAGGCCTATTCTTATCAACTGAAAGTACATATTTTTCTCATAGCTAAAATTCTCCCAAACCAATATATTAACTAATTTAGTCCCCAGAAATGAATACTCCCAATATATTCATTCTATAATATTTTGCTATACAAATTATAACTAATTATGAGATAGAAAAGCCATAAACTATATATCAAATATATTCGATATATTTTAAATATTAGTTACAATATACAAATTATACTTTATTTAGAATAACCCCTATTCTCTGGTTATATCATTATGCTCATAAAATTTAATATAACAAACCAAAATCCCCTACAAGGATTGGATATGCTAATATAAAATTCATTACTCATAAAAGCATGCAATTTGCCCCAAAAAATGCCACTAACAGGTAGACTAATATAGGGTTATTAATATACTTTCTTTAATCTTATATGTTCTATATAAAATATATAAAATTGGGAGTAATAAACAAGACTTCTCCTATTAACCCAAACCATGCCAATATGGCTGCGAATTCATTAAGTACTGGATATTCAAATGCTAGGAAAGCCCTTTTTGTAATACGTCTTCTGTCCAACGTTTGACTTCTCCACTATCTTTAGCAAAATCAGGGAATTTATCAACCATATAGCTTGAGTGCAATCCTCTACCAACACCAAATGCTAAATGATCTAGACCAACGTTAAACATAGCTACTGTATTACCAAATCTAGCTGAATTAGATCTAGAACTAGTATTGCTGACTGACTTAACATTACTATCAATATACTTATCTAGAGCCTTTTCTACGGATATAGCCTTAGGTGCTTTCCTTGGTAGTATTCGTTTGAGAAATACTAGCCTTAATTATAGGGCTTACTACAGAATCACCAACAATAGCAAAAGAATAACTTAGAACACTAAGTCCAATTGTAAATAGACATAGTTTCCACCAAGATTTATATCTAAATATTAGACTTAATACAATAAACGCAACCAGTTCGAATAGATAAATAACAACACCTGTTCGAGCCTTAGTTAAGAAAAATCATGACAACTAAGAGAAATGCTAATATAATATCAAGTTTATTCTTAGAATTTACATAATGAATACCTAATAATGGTGCTAAAAAATACAGCAATCATACTAAAATAGGATGGTTCTAACGCAAGGCTTCTAAGTTGCCCTGGCCATAATTCTGGAGGCCACCACCCACTTTGTACAACAGGGTCATATAAGCTATTATTAATAGTTACTAATATACTAGCCAAGTAATCCGAACCACTCCATAGCCAAGAAACCTCTATAACGGAGTAAGCTATACATAGTATTGTTAATATCCTTGCAGCATTAACAATGGTATCAAGACCTTTTTACAATCATCTTTATATAGATTAAAAGATGATTAAGAATAGACCAATTAAGGGGAATATAAAGTTTCTAAACAGATACCAAACTAGTGATACCATTAACTTTACTTGTAGAATAAATTCATTACCTACAAACGAAGGAAATAAAGCATATAGCTTTTTGCACAACAGATGTATTGATTAAATACGTGTAAATAACAGTATCATAAAAAGGAAAAGAAAATACCCCTAAAATAGTACAAAAAACAATCCAAGCAACAGATATTGTAAAATACGGTTTAAAGGGAAACTCTGTCTTCTTGTTCCATATGCTATATACAATAAATAGTAAAATGGAAAAGAACAAAAATACCATCGACAGATTATTTCCCATGGAAAACAAGGTATACCGATCTGGTATCCGCATCAGTGGTAATGAAATTATCATTGCACAAAGCAATAACTCTTGAATTTTATAATATGCTGTACTAATCATATTAAAACAAACCTCTCAAATCTCTCAAACTATTTAAACCTATTGGAAGAGTTGTTTCCTTAATAAGCCTCCCATAATAATCATAATTAAAAAAATTCTGTTAATAACATTGTCATTGCTACCCCTTTAGCCCCCCACAAATAACATAATGGGAATATAGATAACAAGCTAAAGAATGCTGCCAATACTAGAGTTCGGCTATATGCACTATTCATATTGAGTGGTAGCATCGTTTCTTCACCAAATACAGTACTAATAGCAACAGCTAAAGGAACAAATGACAAGATTCGTAATACGTCAACAGTTAAATTATAATCCGCTCCGAACAATAGCTTGACTATAGTATCTGAGAAGAAAAAAATAGTGATGTACAACCAACAAGACCTACAACTAGATATAAGAGCAATTGCTTTTTAATGAACTGTAACCCTTTTGGAATATCATCCTTCATCATTTTACTTATAAATGGATATATGGCGTCACTGACAGCATATATACCTCTACGAACACATGTAATTAATTTATCAGCAGCACTATAGTAACCAACGATAACATTATTCGTAAGCATACCTAATACCACTATATTAGTTGCAGTATATAAATTAACTGCCAACGAGGATACGAATATAGACCATCCTTCTTTATAAGAATTAATAATTTCACCCATAGGTGGTAATTTGAATAATCCAGTATAGTGTTTTCTTAACCACACTATTGAAAAAAATACCTGCAATTAATGGAGTACAAGCCTGTAAGAATGCAGCAAGTATATAATCCTCTGGAGATTTTTACAAGTAAAAAAATATACCAAGCATCGTACAGATACGACCACTCATATTTAATATGGTAATATACCGCATCTTCTGTATGCCCTGGAAAAACCATACAGGAAATAAAACATTGCCTATAATTCCACAGTACATAACTTGAAACAATAATATATCGATCGTGTTCCCTAGGAATATGCGTTGCAAATTATAAATAGCAAAAAAATACGGCCGTAACAAATATTAATATACATACTTTTTCCATAAAAAAATATTTGGCAAATAGAGATCCTATCTTCTGTTCTTCAGCCTGTGCTATTGCCTTTGGAGCCGTTAAGGAGTACCCAAAATCAACAAAGATTCGAAATATTCCATAATACCTTGCATAAATGCAATCATTCCAAAATGCAAAGGTCCTAATACGCGAATTAAATATGGTACCAAAATAAAAAGCGAGTACATACTCTAAGGCGCGTAGGGTTAGTGAGAAAAATATATTCTCTATTAATACGGAGTAACTCTTCCTCACATTACTTTTTCCTCTATCATTAATATCTATCAAACCTTACTAACCATGCTTTCATAATTAGAGAAAAATCCCATAGTATTATCAATTAAAAAAATATAAAGATAATCTCTATGGGTTTTTAATCATATGTTACATACAACCGTATAAATATGGTTATGATTCATATTCAATAATACAATTTAACCAATACCCTCTTTATATCTTGTTTGCACTTCCATAATGGGTTATGGCTAGTATCAACTGTATGATCTAAGACATAGTGCTTATATTGAGTGAGTAAATCATTGTACTCTGTCTTACATTTATTAACATGAACTCTACGAGATAATTCCACATAGGAATTTAAAAGATACAATTGCAGTTCGTTCTTTACACTACTACAGTGCTCCATAAGATAATCATTCATATATATATGGGACTCTACGGTATCTGTCATAAAACGTCTACTAAAAATTAGCCATGATACTACCAGCGCGTTGTACATAATAATAAAGAGGTTCATTTACTGTTACTATAGTATTAGCATTCAAAAATAGCCTGAAAATAGTAAAATTATCCTCTTGAACTCTCCCCTTTGGAAAACGAACTAATACTGTCCCATTGAATAACTCAGATTTAAAGAGTTTATTCCATACTACATTGAGATCGAATGGTTCCGTTTTTTTAATAGATAATATCGTAACATATCCATGCCTGTGAAAGTTCTTGTATCATCTTGAACAGACATAGTATGTATACTAATATCATCATCACCTCTATAGATATAATAATTACAAGAAACCATATCAGCATTGCTACTATTCGCTACAGTAAGCAATCTTTCACACTTGTATTTTCTATAAAATCATCACTATCAACGAATAAAATATAGTCTCCTGTAACATGATCTAAACCATAATTACGGGCATCGGAAAGCCCTCCATTTTCTTTGTGAAAGACCTTTACACGTTTATCCTTCGCCGCATAAGAATCCGCAATAGAACCGCTGCGATCAGTTGCCCCATCATCAACTAAAAATAATTTCTAAATTTTTGATAAGTTTGATTAAGTATTGATTGAATACATTTATCAACATACTGTTCAACATTATAAATAGGAACAATAATAGAAAGTAACGGCTCCATATACTTAATCCTTTCGATTTATCTTATAGGCAACAATATTATGTCCACAGCGTTGGTTCTCAGGAGGCATCTGCATATAGTCATCATACATATTATCTAGATATTGTCTCCAACAGGACATAACAGAAAATAATTGATCTTCAAACTCAATAGTAGTCATCTTCTCAAAGTCCTGTTTAGGCAATCGTTCCTTTACACCTTCACCCCATGCAATTACACCAACATGCTCCGAGGTGTTGTAATCATAGGATTTAGCCAATCGATCCATGATATCAATACAACGTTGTTTACCAAATAAACGACATAATGGTACAACAACTAATTTACCTAAAGCATGGATGAGAGATTTTTCCCTTAAACAGTTTAGCGCTAGCTAATGTAAGTATTTTTTTGATAAAAAATCGATTTATCATAAATCTCTTTCATAATGGACATATCTTCACTAAATCCATCAACAGGAAAAAAATATCTATCCATAAATACTTGCTACGTAATGTATTAGAATATGTATTTTCACAAGGAATATTTTTTTATTGATGATAGCTGCATAGGTTGCATCTAAGCTATGATTGATAGGATTTGCGATCAACTCTAATCCATCATGATCATAATGCTCTTTTAACGTTAATAATCGTTCGTAATCAGGTCTTGGCATGCAAACATCAATATCATCATCCCAAGGTATAAACCCTTTATGTCGAGCTGCACCTATTAATGTGCCATAACATAAACTATATTTTTAAATTATATTTTTTTGCAAAATTTGTCAAAATCCTTGAGAAGATTCAACTCTTCTAGCTGAACCTCTCGTAAAGATAATTGTTGCATACTCACTCAATCCCATACTAAATAACGGTAACATTTGTATTAGATACAAATTTATTGAGGACGCGTACCTCTTCAATCATATCTTGATGACTCATCAAGAAGCTTTCAGAGTCCTCTCTAATACATTTTAAGAACTCAACGATTTCATATCGTAAGCCTTCACCTTCAAACTTATAGAAGTATTTTTTTGGTTTAAGTTTACATCTTCAAAACGCAATTCAAAGAATTCTGTTTTTCCACCAAGGCGCTGGTACATAAATATATCCTTTAGAACCAGATATAACTAAATCTCCCTCTGCCTTAGCATTAATTGCCACAGTAGCAGAGGCCATAGCATCATCATAAAGAAAAATTAATCTTTGATAAAAATATCGATATCATCAACCTTATGACTTATAAAAATCAACTCGATTATAATCAAATCCTAGGAGTTTAAAGATAGCTAATAATGGATAGGATGCTAAGGATAAAATACTACCACCAGCTATTCTAATTTGATTAGCCAAATCTTCCCCCAAAACTTGTGTAAAATTAGCTTCTACATTAAAGATTTTTACCAATTTTTTTCCACTACGAGCCATGGCAATTAACTTATTAAATGCAGGACTATAAGCTGTTTTCAAGCCTTCCATCAATACTAAGTTGGAAGATTTCGCTCAAGTCCATTAAGCGTAATGTTTCATCAAGATCACTACTAAATGGGAATTCTGTTAATACATGTTTTTTTGGCTTGTAGTGCTTTTTTTCGATATAAGTACCACGTTTAGATAAAGGCATATTAATATATACTGCATCTACTTTATCCAGCAATTCTTCAGATGAACCAAATTGTTCTAAATTATTAAATTGATGTGATTTATAGATAGTATCAACTGATTCTGCCTCTGTGTACCCACCAATAATATCAATGCCACTAACAAATTTAGACTCATCCAAAAATCTATCCAATATAACTTCATTACCAATGATACCAAGTCTAATATTCTCAGAATTTCTAATCTGCGTACTCGAAATACCTTGTGTTCTTGGTAAGTAAACTACCTTGCAATACTCATTTAAATAGTCAAAATAGCCTTCCCAATCAGATCCAACGGTAAATATATCTACATTAAATCGTTTGATATCATCTATTTTTTTGGCCAAAATATTCTTCTACTACGATTTCATCTGCGAAACCTGTAGCACGCACATTATCTATGCGCGTCATTAAAGAATCACGAACATTAAATTTGCCTCTAGATTTATCAAAATAGTCGGATGTAACCCCAACAATAAGATAATCACCTAATGCTTTTGCATTCTTTAATAGATTATAATGTCCCTCATGAAACAAATCATATGTTCCATATGTTATCACTTTTACCATATTATTTACCTGTAATCTCTTTAATGACTGATTTCATTGTTTCTACGAGCATTTTATTATCCTCAATGGTTGTATCACCAATATGAGCAACGCGTAGTACAAAGTCTTCATTGACCCCACCCGTAGGATTTACAAAAATATCATATTTGTCCTTCAAAATCGTAAATACATCTTTAGCAATTGGTTGTTCAAAACGAATAGGTGTAACCGCATTACTGATAGTAAAAGCAGGAAGAGATACTGGTAGTTCTTTAATTCTATTTCTGAAATCTTTTGCCACACTATCAATACGAGATAAATAGTTTTCAAAACCTTCTTCTTCAATTAAATGTAATGCTTTATTCATTTCTAAACATACCCCAACAGCAGGTGTGAATGGTGTTTGACCTCTTGTAAAGTTTTTTTATATATTGGTTGAAATCGAAGTAAAGATTCTTAATATGATTATTTTTTTACACGTTCTTCATATAATCTATCACTAATTACAATAGGGGATATACCTGGCGCAATACAAAGGCCTTTTTGAGAACTCAAAATAGTAACATCAATATTATTACCAGCCATATCATAATGATCAATTAAGAACGAACTAATGGCATCAATTACCAAGTATGCTTCTTTCTTTTTAGCGAAATTGCTTAATAAATTAATATCATATAACTGTGCGGTCGAAGTTTCATCAATATTAGCAATAACAAATGTAAATGATTGTTCTTCTACGGCAGCAAAGTGTTTCATGGTTAACTCCTCACCGTCTTCTAATTTAATCACGGTATGAGGTATCTCATGGAGTTCACATAAATCGACGAAACGTTGACCAAAAGTACCACCATTAATAACTAGCACATGGTCTGTTTCATTCATACAATTCATAATAGTAGCTTCTAATGCACCTGTACCAGAAGCTGTTAGGTAGATGGATTTATAGCTTTCTGGTGCATTCATAAATTTTTTAAGCAGTCTATCTGAATCTAACATAACTTCAGAAAATTCTGTTGTTCTAAAATAAGGAACTTGTTGATGTCTTACATCAAGAATTTCCTGTCTCATTTGAGTTGGTCCTACTGTAAATAGTTTCATAATATAATCCCCTCTTATTATTTCCAATACACTCTATAGTTATGATGCGGTACCTGTCGATCTTTAGGTGGTGCTTCCATATAATTATTGTACAAATGACTTAAATAGAAATCGCTATCTGTAAGTCCCCAAAACTCAGTATCCTCAAAAGGATATAAACTTCTATTATCAAACAAAGTTTTTCGTATACTTCCCGTTTATTACCACTCGCACAATCGACGAGAACACTTATGTAGTTCAATTGGAAAATGGATACTGTTGGGCATCTTGATTAATCTTTTTGATTAAACTTGTAGTTGGTAAAAAATGCATTAAACTAATAGCACCAAATTTTAAGAATGTACGAACATAACCTTTTAACTTTGCAAAGCTACCTTTAGAGTCTACATAACGATTACTGAATGTAAACTTCATAGAAGACCCATGGAATAACAAGTTTAAAAAAATTGTTGATGTCTAAATATTTTTTTGTTGTGCCTGTGTTTCATCCGGTAACCCATCAATTGGGAAAATATCTATAAATACACCTGCTTTATCAAAATTACGCCATAATGTATTATCAATCATAACCGTTTCTTGATCGAATACCTTAGCCATTGTATAGGTATAAGTATCATCATTTTTCAATAGAAAACACTTGATATCTTGAGTTATGCTCATTATATGTCTTAATAAAGCGATTATAATCATCCCGTGGCATCATGATATCAATATCATCATCCCATGGAATAAAACCTTTATGTCTAACGGCTCCCAACATTGTTCCATACGCTAATACATATCGAATACCATGTGTATCACAAAAAAATGTGCCACATCTTTTTAAAAATATCTAAAAGCGACACTCTTAATCTCCGAAAAATCAATTTCTCTCATCAAAAATTCCTCCATAATACAAATAGGTCTATTATTTAAAGAATTTTCTTTTCAAGAATAATCCACCTTTTTTAATCCAGTTTTGTGGCTCCATAAATGATACATTTTGTTCCTTATAGTCAATGTTATTGGCTTCAAGCCATACGTCGAGCAAGATTTCGCTTACGAAACCATAGATGCGCGCTTCGTATGTATCATAATCGGAAATATCGACGCGATGTTCAATCTCTTCCAAGATGGAGAACATCCACTCACAGTATTGATCAAATAGGTCGCGTCGCATGACGAACATATTGAACATATGCGCCCAAGTGCGATTACAAACCTTTGTAAAAGCAGCGCTATATTCAGGATATTTCTCAGCGATGATTTGCTCTGCCGCATCAAGGCCATCACTATGATGCGCATTATTATAGTGAGAACGGTTAGATTCAATATAATATTTACGCTTATCTGCTACCACAACAGGATACTCTGAAAGTAGTTTTTCCCATTCCGCACCTGTAAGAATTTGATTCTTTTTGTTCTCTACGGAACGCACCTCTTTGCGCGTAAAGTAACGTCTATAATGCACGAGCCCAATATAGTCCGCATCAAGGTTTTTCCAAGCCCAATAAAGACCTGTTAATTCGCAGTAATTTGCATTTTTTTGAGGAGATATTATCTCCCGTATGATCGCCGGTATAACCAATATCAGCTTTGCCCTCTCTGCCTACATGGATTGGCATGTATACGGAGTCCTCTGGCATCCAATATTGCTTATGTGTAGCTACTAAAATCTTAATATTCACTAGTACTCTCCTACATGAGTGTTGATTCTCAAATCTATACTTACGATGGGAACAAAGATTATGCTAATTCTTTTTCTACTAATGCCAAGGCACTAGCAATAACCTTATCCATATCGTAATATTTATATTCCCCTAAACGACCACCAAAGATAACATTGGAAATCATTTTAGCCTTTTTAACATATGTTGCGTAAAGGTCTAAATTCTTTACATCGTTCACTGGATAATACGCTTCTTCGCCGATTTTCCAGTCTTTTGGATATTCTTTAGTTACATATGTAACAGGTTGTGTACCAAATTCAAAGTGTTTATGCTCGATGATACGAGTATAAGGGATTTTGCCTTCTGTATAGTTCACAACGGCAACGCCTTGATGGTTTTCCTCTTCAAGACGTTCTGTTTCAAAGTGAAGGCCACGATATTCTAAAACACCTTCAGAATAACTAAAGTATTCATCAATAGGGCCTGTATAGATGATCGTATCTGCTAAGGCTTCGTATTCATCGCGATGTTTGAGGAAGTCTACGCCTAAACGAACTTCAATGCCCTCTAACATGCGTTCAATCATCTTTGTATAACCGCCCATAGGAATGCCTTGGAAACGGTCATTAAAGTAGTTGTTATCGTATGTATAACGAACTGGTAAACGTTTAATGATGAAAGCTGGCAATTCAGTACATTTGCGGCCCCATTGTTTTTCCGTATACCCTTTGATGAGCTTTTCGTAAATGTCTGTACCTACAAGGCTAATGGCTTGCTCTTCTAAGTTCTTTGGTTCACTTGTAATAGCAGCCCGTTGTTTCGTAATGATGTCCTGTGCCTCTTTTGGAGTTCGAATATTCCACATTTTAGAGAAAGTATTCATATTAAACGGCAAATTGTACATTTCACCTTTATAGTTTGCTACAGGGCTATTTACATAGTGATTGAACTCAGCAAATTGATTGACATAATCCCATACATGCTTCAAGGATGTGTGGAAAATGTGAGCACCATACACGTGAATGTTGATGTCATCTTTGCTTTCACAATACATATTACCTGCAATGTGATTGCGACGATCGATAACAAGTACAGATTTACCACGCTTATGCGCTTCATGGGCAAATACAGCACCAAATGGGCCTGCCCCAACTACTAAATAATCAAATTGTTTTTTCATATGTATATCCTTATTTTTTTCATTCCAAGACATAGCAATCGTGAATAACGATTTTTTTCTTAAAATATAACCTATCAAGATAGATAGAATTGTAGATGCTAAGAAGCAGATAATAAAAAGCTTCATAATACAATCCTAATTTAGACCAAAATACAATTCTAAATGGAATTTTTTTACAATATCACTAAAGATATAAACATCCATGGAGACAGTGCCTAAAAAGATTAAAAAGTGTTTTATATAATCCGATTCTAGATGAAATTTGATTAGCTATATAGTATGTAATAGTAATCCCCGAAACTGCTGTTATAAGAGTAAGTATTTTTAAAGCACATTAATACCATATAGTAATGCATAATTACCTACACTAAAAAAATCACAAGAGATGTAAAGGGCTACTCCTGCGGATTTCATATAATCCAATAGCATATATTTCTTTATATATAAGCCTAGAATATAGAAGAATTGGAAGTACAATATCTTTGATACCATAGGTACAGAAAAAGATATTTAATACATCAGATAACATGCCAATGATGAAAGATAAGATTAATAAACCTAAATTTACACGTTTAACCAATAAAGGCAATAATGATTGAAATAAAGAACAAGCAATATAAAAACCATAGTTCCCCATCCGGATTAATGCCTATAAATATTTTCCATATATCTTGCGGATATATCTGCTGACTTGCAAATTTTGATAAAGCTAATTTGAAGGGAAAATACAATAAACCAATAGTGAAATAAGGAACCATTAACCGTATACTTTTTATCTTTTACGAATTTTTGGAAGCCCTCTTTCAAAGGTATATGCATAAAATAGCCAGCTACAAAGAAGAATACAGGCATATGAAAACTATAAATTATAGTCCGCATCAAATATAAAGGATAACTAGCAATACCGCTGGAACAGAATGGCCCAAAACAACAAGCAAAATTGCAATCCCCTTCATAATATCAAAACTACTATCCCTCATAATCCCCTGACTAATAAGCCCCTTTCGATTTAACGACAGCCAACACAGTTTTCAATAGATATACAATATCGATCCACACAGACCAGTTATGAACATACCAAGAGTCCATTAATACCCGTTCTTCATAGGTAGTATCGCTACGACCGCTCACTTGCCATACACCGGTAATCCCTGGTGGTACAAGGTAAAAAGTCGTTAATATAGTCGCCGTATTTAACGATTTCATCACGAACGATAGGACGTGGACCTACGAGGCTCATATCACCAACGAGAACATTCCACAATTGTGGTAATTCATCAAGGCTCGTTTTACGAAGGAATTTACCGATTCGTGTAACGCGAGGATCATCTTTTAATTTGAAATCTCGTTCCCATTCTTCACGAGCTGCAGGATTTTCTTTCAAATATACCTCCAGTGCCTCTTGTGCATTTGGCACCATGGAGCGGAATTTATAGCATGGGAACTCTTTACCACCTTGGCCAACACGCTTGTGACCAAATACGATAGGACCTGGAGAATCTAGATAAATCAATACAGCTACGATAGCTAGAATTGGCAAAATCAAGATGCCACCACATACAGTAGCACTAATATCAAAGATGCGTTTCATAATACGGTTAGACTTGCGAGCCAAGTTATTTTGTACCCGCAATACAACGGCTTGCTCTTCCATCATGCCACGAGCCGTAATATTACTTGTAGGCAAACCAAATAACTCAGGCACAAAGGCAACGCGCTTTACTAATAATTGCAATTGATTAATCAAGGATACTAACTTTTTAGGCTCTAACCCTGGTGCACATATAAGGACTGTTTGTACACCTGTATCTTTAATAACTCGTTTCCACATCGGAAAAAGGCTCCAAGACATGGATATTCTTGAGCAATGGTAGAGGATTTAGGATTATCATCTACATAACCAATAATCTTATAGGTAGCAATTGGCATGCGATCTAAAGGATTTCTTTACGAGCTCTGCTGTTTTACCTGCACCCAACGAGAAGGACTGGTATATTTAAATATCCAGCCTTTTGAAAGAATCTTTACCTACAATAAAACGACTACTAAAGATAAAGAGCAGCATAAATAGATAAGCAAAGATAACAAAGAGTCGAGATACATCGTTGATTACATGCCCTGTGTACATGAGTACAATGGATACAACGACGCCAATAGTGATACTACGGAATAAGTTCTTCATAGTATCCCAATAAGGAGATACAACAGAATAGGTATTATTGAGTAGCAATATAGCTAAAAAAATACGAAAGGTATAACGCCATATACATAGATTTCATCTACCTTAAAATTTGAACTTACCGGTAACAATGGCAAATTTAAACGCAAATGATAAGCTGCTAATGTGCCTAACACAATAGAAACATAATCTGCTATAAGCACTATGATTTTGCTAATAAGCAATTTGTTGTGATTATTATATCCAGAACTATTCATACTAATACCCCAAACTATAAAAAAAGGTTGTTTTCTCAATACAATTTTTTTAAGAAAACAACCTCTAAACCCATACTGAATACAATGTACCAATATTTACATATATTGTATCATATTCAAAAGTTTAAAACTATGAAAAAAACATAGATTTTAGCTATCTTTTTATGCAGTTTTTTGGAGATTTTGAGTCTATTTAAATCAGACATAAAAAAATCAATTAAATAATGCGTAAATATTTCCTAAATAATCCTCTAATTCTCAATTAACTCTCAATTAACTCTAATTTCTTTCAATTGAATCATGATGCCCATAACAATCCAAAACATGCGAATCCCAGATGAATTTCCCCATGTATAATCAATAGATCCAAATAGGAATAAGTAACTAATCAAACCTACAAGGATTGATAAATCATAAGGGTTTCGTGTCTTCACATAGTGTTTCAACGATTTGCAGAACATAAAAAAATTGAGAACCCTAAGAAACCAACGAGTCCTAATAGACCAGATTCAGAGGCTATTTGCAATAGATTATTATGAGAATGCCCCTAAATCTTGAGTTTTCTTGTTTTTAATTTATAGTGCTCTCGATATGTTTTTTTGCCATAATCCAGGACCAACACCTGTTACAGGGTGATCCATAATCATTTGCTTATCTGCTTCCCATACATAGATACGGCCCAAATTTGAACCATCTGTGCTTATATTAAAAGTACTTTCAAAACGAGCTACATAGGCTTGATTGCTACTAAATGCATATCCTATACCTACAACAGCTACAAGTAGTACTAATACATAGCGAATATTTACAAAGCAATAACGCAATGTAATGAGCGCACCATTAATGCCATTAAATAACCAGGAACCACGGCTTTGGTTCCCCCACATGCCTAATAGCATGCCAAACAAAGAAAATACAGCAGATTTTCTTACATACGAAGGAAATCTCTTATCATAGGCAGCAATTAATGCTAATGGAAAAGCCAATGTTAACAACATGGCTAGTCCCATCATAGAGCCGTGTATAACACCACCTGCACGACCTCCTGGTCCTAAATTATAGCCCAGTAAATATTGTGCAAAGGCCGATATAGCATCGATGCCCATATACACAAAAAATACTGATAATATGGCGTATAATTTGCGAGAACTCTTAATACATAGCAGAATTGGGACGATGACTAATACCTTCCAAACCCAAATATTGAAGAAATATTTTGTGGTCACCGTTATATCATTACTAATTAATGTGGACGGCAATACACATAGTAACATGCCTAAATAAGCCCATCCATATTGGCGTATCGATTGTGGTATGGAGATTTCATGTCGCCTATACCAGCACGTTATTAAGGTCATCAATATAATGAGGCCATATAGTAAATTTCCCTAATGCCATAGATGACCGTGTCGTACATATCATGAGTGAAATGAGTACGGTCAGGACCATTTCAGAATTTTTAAGTATCCAAGATTGCATACTAACCTCTTTTTCCCAACATAGTTACAATCTACTATTTATCATAGTAACATCTATACTTTATAGATATCTATTTAGTTTATAAATATCTATTTGCTGTATAAATATTATTTTACTCGTAACAATGGTCGTACATGATTTTGAATTTCTTGTTCATATTGATCGAGTAATTCATAACGTTTTCTGTATTGGCTACGTTTTTGTGATTTAATCTCCTCAATAGGTTTGCGATATTCCTCTAATGGAATTTTGAAGAACCGCTCATCGCTACATACAACGCCGCCAGATTCCTCCCACAATGGATCTAGCTCAGCTACCTTGGCACGGTGACCGCGAACTAAGTGGGTATTTGCGTAAAAGCCTTCATCAGAAACAGCGTAAATAGATTCTACCTTACAGGTAGCTGCAATATGGCGCAATAAGAACATAATAAAGTTTTTTGGTCGATACCCAAACATCTTTTTAGTCACTGTTTTAGCATTATCTAGACCATCTTTATAACCTTGAATTGTGCCAATCCACATAGCAGGTTCCCCATTAAAACCTTTGCCAAAGCGGAAATTAGCATGGTATACACCTTGCTTACCCAAGGTAAGTAACAAGGTTAAGAAGCCTTCTTTACGTTGACCAGGGCCATAATATAAGCGCGCTACCATATCAAGGTCTTCTGATTCCCATACGATAAATCCACGATTCATACGACTTACATCGTCGTAAATATTATCTGGATCTACAGAGTACATTTCACGAATCGCTTCGTCTGTAAATACATCTTTTAAATAATCAAAATGATTAACAATAGCCTCTAATCGTTCCTGTGGTGTTGAGCTTTTAAACAAGAAAAATCGTGTCATTAACTCAAATAAACCAACTTGACGGTCTAATAAGGTTGGATCAGGCGTATAGTTTGCAAAATAGGTCTCTAGTGCCTCAATTTCCCTTTTATTGCGGATAGAGCGCATTGTATGAAGAAAAGTACGTCTAGTTTCTCTCCAACTACGTTTGCCGTAAATCTTACGGCCTCGCTGCCATTGTGTTTGTAAATATCCCATCTCATACTCCTATCCACTCATAAAACTACAAAATATATCAATGATTCGTGGAATGTAAATTATCTATAATCGTAACTAATTCATGAGCCACACGATTAACCATGAATCGTTCCTCTACAACATATCGTGCATTGGTGATGATATTTGGCAAGTTTACATCATCACTCATCACATGTTCCATAGCCTGTTGTAATGTGTGTTCGTTCAGCGGATCTACAATAAATCCAGATTCTCCATCATCTATGATTTCTCGCTGAGCCCCAGAACCGCTTGTAATAACTGGTACACCGCAATACATAGCCTCACAGATAACGAGACCAAAAGCCTCCCGTGTTATTGTTGGCAATAGTAAGCAATCAATTGATCTATATAAACCTTCAATATCTCGTGTAAAGCCTATAAATTCAACATAAGAATGCATTTGATGCGCTTCTATATAATCGTTTAATTTTTTAATTTGATCCTCTGTACCAGCCCCAGATATAATCAATCGAACATCTGGATTGTTTTGATGAATCTGTTCAAGAGCACTTAAAATCAGATACAAACCTTTTCGTTCTGTAATACGTGCACTATAGCCAAAGGTTCTAACCTTAGATTTCATAGGAACATCATCTGAAAAAGACTGGAATCGGTTCGGGTCGATACCATTATGTACAACATGGTATTTGCTAGTATCCTTAATAACAGGCGTCATAAGGTCATCATAAACGAGTTTAGACACACAAACAAATGCATCCACTTGTGCATTGATCCATCTATGATACATATCTGTTTTACCAGGTACAAGATTATGTTTAATAAACACCAACTTTAGCACCTGTTAACTGCTTAAGGGCAATACAGAATAAGATATATTTACCAGAGTGGCATACAATCGTATCAATCCCTTGTGCTTTTACCTGTTTAGCTACTGCATTAACAGATAGAAAACCCTTCAAGGTATAAAGATTGGCCGTCATCACATGGCCCACTTGAGCATAGCGAGATTGCATATCTTCATTCGATTGGTCCACTAAGATATAGGCAGTCCTATGTCTCTGTTGTAATTGTTTACAAATATCATATACATATTGTTCGCCACCACCCCAAATTTTGGCGCCTACAACATTGATTATAGACATAGGTTCCTCCTATCATACACATATCAATACACATTTAGTAGCATCCATTGATGTATACGAAATACTGGTTACATATACATCAATAGATATTATTGTTTAATTATACTACGACTTATTCATACTGTCTTCATGATTAATAAGCCACATGGTCAACAATGTCCAATCACGAGCATCATCCCCGTGATTATCAATAGGACGAATTGGCTCAACCGGTTTATAAGACGGTATGTTACTTTCACCATAATCCATGCGAACATCGCCCATCATATGTGGCGTAATCCATTGGTACGGCGTAACCAACGTATCGGGCTGTTTATCAAACAAGGACGGCACAATGGAATAATATTCAAAACCCTTTGGTGCAATGGCTTCAATGATTGTAGGCATGAGGCTCATATGCGTGCCAATGGGCGCTGTAATACTGTCCTTAGTGAAAGCAGGATGTTGCAATAGTCCTACGGTACAGAATGTGTCGCGCAAGGTATAATCCCGTTGAATTAAGGATGTATTATTCAGAGAGCCAAATAGATTCGAGTGGTCACCGGTGACAACGAATAAACTATCAGGAAAAGCCTCTTTCATAGCATGTACAAAGTTAAAAATTGCCTTATCACTATAGCGATAGGTAGCCAATTCTTTATTGCGTTTCTTGTTGGATTTTAGATCATCACCAAGGTTCGGCATGACCTTTTCAGGATCATAATCTAATAAGGAATCCTCCATTTTATAAGGGCCATGATTGGATGTAGTATAAATAAAATGGAATGTAGGATGTTCTAACGATTTGATTTCCTGTTCAATATGTTCTAAAAAGACATGGTCATAGACACCAACCCAAGTTTTAGGAGCATCGGGACCACAGAACACCGAAGCGCTTTCTACGCGGTCAAAGCCTTGAGCCTTACCAAAGTGATTAAAGTTGCCGTACGACGCATTACCACCATACCAATAAATCGTATCATAGCCTAATCGCTTCATTTGAGCTGCCAAAGAGGTCGGCAACGGCTCATGCCAAAAGGATTCCCGTTCGTTGATTTCCATACCCGCATCATAGACGCCAGATAATAGACTTACAATGGATGGACGAGATACATTACCAGCAGGCAAGAAATTAGGTACTTGCGCCGTATGAGGATTATCTTTAAAATCCCATAAACCAGGGCATATATTGAGATCCTTATAAGGTTCATCAAGAGACCATTGAGGGATACTTTCACCAACAATAAAGAAAATATGCTGCGGTTTATCAATACGAGGACCTGATGCAACGCGTTTAAATGCATGAAGCGGTGTACTCAAATCCTGCCAGGAATCCTTGTATTTATCAGGAACAATACGGTGTATAGCGTCATCAATATCCTCAGGTGATGCTGTATATTCATCACGTAGAGGATGTTTGAGTACCGTTTCTAAAGCACATAGATCTGGCACTGTAGCACGAGCAAAGAATATATCCTCTTTTACCACTGTAGGAATCGTATCCCATTCTGGTTTATCATCATGAGATAAGGTGCCACCATAGCGGAACCAATAGAAACCTAACACAGAAGCAGCCACAAGTCCTATATTCCAAGCTACCGTAGGCCATGTTCCTTCGATGTTTGGATAAGGTATTGATGGCAAGGACAAGAAGAAATCTCCCATGTACCAAGATATAAATGTAATAGGAATCAATCCTAAGATGACAAGAATGCCTCTATCTTGATTAAAGAATACATCAATCAAATTATGTTTCTCTGCATGATTTCCATAATGAACCATGTAGTTATACGTATCATGGAAATGCTTGTAGAAGATCATTTTTCCTGCAAAGGCTGCGTACAGAACACAGGAATAAATCGTTAATCCCACTAATCGTAAGGAATCCTCTATTTGATGGTATCCGTCAAACCATAATGCAGGAAGTGTTATCAATACTAAGGGTAGTAGGAATACATAGGCATCAAAATCCATACCCCACCAAAAGCCGTAACGCAAGGATCCAAATATGGATTTCCAACGACCTTTCCATGTTGGGTAGGGATTATACACAATCATAAATATGATTCGAAAAAGATAGTACTCAATATAGGAGCCCAAAGCATTAATTTTTATATTTTTGTTGTAGGGATAGAAAAAAATTGTTCACTCATTTATACTTCCAGATTTACTTAAAGAACAATAATTCCCCTAACAACCTACTATACTAAATCACCAATTATAATTGCCCATTCGATTTATTTAAATAATATAATTTTACATATTTCGTCATGGTGTACATCATATGGTAAATAGATAATAGAAAACCTATTTTTCCCATCTAATATGCCGCCTTGCAAAATATATATCTTAAAAAGAATGCCCATATAGGACGCAATATAATATCCCTAAAAACTACAAGACTTCCCTTGTGCCTTGTATTTATTAGCTGCTGCCGTCGTATACTTATTGAACTTCTCAAAGAATTGATGCCAGTTATCATATGTATAGTGATACAACTTTCCTTCTAATGTATCTTGTGGATACGGACTGATAAAAGCTTCATGAACAGCACCTTCTACAGTTGCACCCTCTCGAGGCATCAATCGTAGCACCTTATCAGGTCTCACCACACCATGGGTTGCCTGATTATGATGGAACAAGTTATATCGACGTAGCCAATAAGCCTTTGGCTCTCCTTTAATAGATTCTTGAATTGATTTTGCTAATTGAGGAGATACACGCTCATCCGAATCTATAAATAGAATCCATTCAGAATGCGCTTGAGATATACCAAATCTCCGTTGTTGTGACCAATCTCCATTCAGAGGATGTGGTATAACTTTAGCCCCCAAGTTAGTAGCAAGAGGTACCGTTTGATCTGTACTTCCATCATCAATAACTAATATTTCATCAGCAAATTGAATACTTTTAATACAATCTACAATATGTTGTTCTTCATTGCGAGCTAAGATAATAGCCGTCACAGTACTCATAGATAATCCTTTAGCTTATAAATCAATTACATTTAATCACATAAAAATATGTAGTTTTTATTGGATGACATC
>BNJV01002332.1_pt1 | contig 70431 bp, 92 predicted proteins | sample 8540591 | NCBI WGS metagenome assembly BNJV01 (sample SAMD00202457, study PRJDB9452) | human saliva metagenome | host: Homo sapiens
CGACAGCTTCTTCGCATATTTATCGGTTATTTCGTGTCGCTGAGTTGCCATTGACGTATGGGTGATATTGTTATGATCTTTTGCTAATTTCTTCAGGTTTCTCTCGACAATCAGTGGGTCGAGTTTTCCAGACAAAATAGCAATCGGAAGAGTGAGCTTAGCAATGTCATTCATTGTCGTCTGATTGATAATCGCAGTGTTCAGAGCTGTCAAGAAGGATTCGGCGGTAATTTCATCGGCCTTAAATCCAGCGTCAGGCCAAATATTGTGCCGGTCAGCGAATTGCAAAAAGCGCTTCGAACTGCGCGGATGACTATTGAAAAACTCATAAAGCGCACGCAAATTTTCTCTGGATGATGAATTTTTTCGTCAACCCTCGGATAATATATCGGCGGACTACACAAAATCAGCGACTTGCTTAACTTTGGATATTGTTTGGCGAGCTCTACGGCAGCCAGCGACCCCATAGAATGACCGATGATAATATCGACATTATTAATCAATTCCCTGTGCAGTGTGGCAACAATGCTAGCCGCCTGATCTTTGACATCGTAAGACTTCCAGTCGGGCTTGGGCGAATTGCCAAATCCCAGCATATCAATTGCTATAACTCGCGCACCCTTCGGTAAATACGGCTCCAGCGGCGTCCATGTTTTCCAGGATGTGCCTAATCCATGAATAAGTAAAATCGTCGCTTTCGGTTTTTCCGGACGAGAAAAATAATGCACGTTCAATGCATACGGAATCCGTAACCAACGATGGATAATCTTGTCCAACATATTTTTAGTATACTACGAAAATACTCCGCCTGCATGTGAAACGGAGTATTTTGTGATAGTCTTTTCTGTACTAACGCTTAGAGAATTGTTCGCGCTTACGAGCAGAACGAAGACCGTACTTCTTGCGCTCTTTCTCGCGTGGGTCACGCTTCAATAGCTCAGCCTTCTTTAGAACTGGACGCAGGTCGGCGTGAGCTGCAGTCAAAGCCTTTGCAATACCAAGCTTGATAGCATCAACTTGACCAGCTAAGCCGCCACCTTTAACTAGGATAGTAACGTCGTATTCCTTTTGCTTGCTGACAATTGCAAGTGGATCGGTTACTTCTGCTAGAAGAGTTTTGTTACCATCCAGGTACTCAGCGGCAGGTTTGCCGTTGATAGTGATAGTGCCTTTTCCAGGAAGCAATCGAACGCTTGCTGAAGCACTTTTGCGTCGACCTAAGCCGTAGAAATAAGTATCAGCCATATTACTTCACCTCAACTTTCTCTGGTGTTTGTGCTGTGTGAGCGTGGTCGCTGCCCGCAAAGATGCGTAGACGCTTTAGGCGCTCTGCTTGCAATTTATTCTTTGGCAACATACCTTTAACAGCTTCTTCAATAATTCGCTCTGGGTGGCGTTCGCGCATTTCTTTGAATTGCGTTTCCTTAATTCCACCTGGGAAACCACTGTGGCGATAGTAATACTTATCAGTTTCCTTGTATCCAGTAACGACTGTTTGCGCAGCATTGATAACAACTACGTAGTCGCCACCGTCAATATGAGGAGTGTAAGTTGGCTTGTATTTACCAGTCAAATGCTTGGCAATTTCTGTAGCCAAACGTCCAAGTGGTAATTCGCTAGCGTCAAACAATACCCAACGGCGAGAAACTTCAGATGGTTTTTGTGAATAAGTCTTCATCTTATTTTCCTTCCTTTGGCATTGGTTTAATATCGTCAACAAACTCGATGATCGCCATTTGAGCGCCGTCGCCGACTCGCAAACGTGTTCGTTCAACACGAACGTGTCCGCTGGTTCGACCACTTAGCTGTGGCGCGATTTCATCAACTAGTTTGTAAGCAGCGGCGCGCGTGCTTAATGCTGCAATCACCTGACGTCGGCTTGCTAGGTCGCCCTTTTTAGCCTTGGTGATGATTTTTTCAATGTGACGCTTTAGTTCCTTAGCCTTTGGCAAGGTGGTCTCGATTTTTCCATACTCAACCAAGCTGGTAGCCAGACCTTTGAGTAGGGCTCGTCGCTGATCACGCTCGCGGCCGAACTTGCGCCCTTGATATCCGTGTCTATGCATAGTTAAAACTCCAACTCCGCCATCTTGTCACGTACTTCGTCTAATGCCTTTGAACCGAAACCTTTCAATTCTCGCAAATCTTGCTCAGTCAAAGTTACCAAATCGCGAATAGTGCGGATTTCATTGTTAATTAGCGCGTTCGTCGTGCGGGCGCTTAAGTTTAGCTCTTCGATTGGCATTGCTAGCTCTGACTCTTCGTCTTCCTTAGCTGCACCAAGTGCTGGCGCGCCAGTTACCATCGTATTGCCAGCCAAAGCTGTGTATTGGTTGACAAGAATCGCTGCTGCTTCTTCGAACGCCTCACGAGGTGTGATTGTGCCGTTAGTTTCAATAGTGATTGCCAATTTATCCAAGTTTGTCTCCTGGCCAACACGAGTTGAGTCGACTTTGTAGCGAACGCGTAGAACTGGTGAGTACATTGCGTCGATAGCAATCATGTCGCTGTGCAAACGCTTTTCGCTTGACTCTTCAATTGTCTGGTAACCGCAACCTGCCTCAACTACCAAATCCATAACCAAATGCTTGTTTGGGTCGTCGATTGTAGCAATTACTTGCTCTGGGTTGACAACTTCAACATCAGCATTAGTTTTAATGTCGGCAGCAGTTACTTCGCCAGCGCCAGATTTCTCAATGCGTAGCTCAACTGGATCGTCAGTAAATACGCGTAGGTGAACGTTCTTCAAGTTCAACATAATGTCGACAACATCTTCTTTGATGCCTTCAACAGTAGTAAACTCGTGAGTTGCGCCTTCGATCCTGAAAGCCACAACCGCGCCACCGCGAACGCTTGACAATAGAACGCGTCGCAATGAGTTACCAAGAGTATTACCGTAGCCTGGGTGAAGTGGCTCGATTAGAAAAGTAGCACTGGTTGCTGAAATATCATCAACGCTCGCGAGTGCTGGATTGTAAATTGCTTTTGCCATAATTCTTCCCTAACCCTTCTTTTATCGTGAGTAATACTCAACAATTAATTGCTCGTTGATGTCAGCTTCTGCTTCCTCGCGCTTTGGCAAACCAGTTACTTCAATCTTCAGCTTCTTGCTATCAGCTTTTAGCCAGCTTAGTGGACCTTGGACTGAATTGTTGATTACATCGTCAATTCGTGTAAAGTACTCTGACTTGGTACTCTTTGGGCGAACTGTGATGACATCGCCAGCTTTAACGCGAATCGATGGAATATCGACGCGTCGGCCGTTCAATTCAAAATGTCCGTGGCTAACTAGTTGACGAGCTGCGCGGCGTGATACGGCAAATCCAGAACGATAAACAACGTTATCCAAACGGCGCTCTAATAGCTTCAACAAATTTTCGCCCGCCAAACCTTCTTGAGCGCGAGTTGCTTCGTCCATCAAGCGAGCAAACTGCTTCTCAACTAGGCCGTACAAGCGACGAACCTTCTGCTTTTCACGAAGCTGTGTAGCGTATAGACTTGGCTTGTTTTGACGACCATGTGCGTGCTGACCTGGAATACCAGATTTTTTCGCCAAAATTTTATGTGCTTTTGGATGAAGCGCATAACCTTCGCGGCGGCTTTGCTTGACAATTGGTGAATTATCTCGTGCCATAATTATGCCCTCCGTGCCTTTCGTGGACGAACACCACCGTGAGGCACGCCAGTTACGTCCTTAATGCTTTCTACTGAGATGTCGAATGCGCTGACCGCACGAATAGCGGCGTCACGACCCAAGCCGACACCTTTCACGAAAACGTCAACAGACTTCAAGCCGTATTGAGATTTCGCAGCTTCAGCAGCTTTTTCAGCAGCAACCTGTGAAGCATAGGCTGTACCTTTTTTACTTCCACGGAAACCACATGCACCAGCTGATGAAGCAGTTAGAACGTTACCCTTCTTGTCGGAAAAAGTAACGATAGTATTATTAAATGTTGCCTGAATGTGCAGCTGACCAGCTGGGACTGATCGGCGCTGCTTCTTCTTGGTAGATTTTGCGTCTGCCATTTCTTAGTCCTTTCTTTAGGTCTTACTTGCTGCTTTTGGTTGTGTACCGCCCACGGCGATGGCGCGACCCTTGCGAGTTCGTGCATTCGTACGAGTCCGCTGTCCGCGTGTTGGCAGTCCTGCTTTGTGGCGAAGACCGCGATAGGCGTTGATATCCTTCAAGCGCTTAATATTGTTTGTCACCAAGCGCTGGAGATCACCTTCAACGGTGTATTCGCTGTCAATAATTTCGCGAATCTTGTTTTCTTCAGCCTCGGTGAGATCTTTCACCCGAGTGGTCGGCTCAATTTTAGCCGCCGCAAGGATGCTCGAAGCGTGCTTTGGCCCAATACCGTAAATATAGGTGAGCGCAATTTGCACCTGCTTCTCTGTTGGGATAACTACCCCAGCAATTCGAGCCATGCTTAACCCTGCCTTTGCTTGTTCTTAGGTTTTTTCTTGTTGATGATATATAGTCGGCCTTTGCGGCGAACGAACTTATCATCGGGACTGATTTTTTTCACACCTGCACGAACTTTCATAAAGTGCTTAAATCTCCCTTCCCGAGTAAACCCGAGATTACCGTTAATATTTAACTACCGACCTTGAGGTCGATCGTCACGTAGGCGGAAGCTGATTCGTCCCTTTGTAAGATCGTAAGGGGTCATCTCAACCTCAACCTTATCACCAGGCACCAGACGAATATAATGCTTGCGCATTCGTCCTGAAATGTGCGCGATGATACTATGGCCATTCTCCAGTTCCACCTTAAATTGAGTATTAGGCAGTGCTTCCACTACCTTTCCTACCATTTTGATGACTTCCTTTTGACTCGCCATAAGTTACAGTTGTCAATTATACAGTACTAAACACAGTTTGACAAGGGTTTTCGTCGTAAATTTACGTGCTATAATTGTGCTATCAAATTTAACATAAGGATTTTTATGGCAAGCAAGAAAAAACCAGCAAACTTTAAGGTTACAAAATCGAAGAATGAGATAATGACCGCGGTGCTAATCGGTCTGGTGACGGCTTTGATAGTGATAGTTATTGGCGTAATTTTATTGCACACCAACCAAACTTCCGACAAGACATCTCAAACGGCGGAAAAGGTTGATAATGGATTTGTAAGCTTGGGATCTTTAGGCTTTCGAATTGAAGGAGGCAAAGCGGTTATTCGCAACGATTCAGCCACACAAGAGCTTCGTGATTTTCTGAAGGCAGACGTGAAGAAGTCGGGCTGTAAGGATAACAACGGCGTAACTGCGGTAATTGCCCATTCCCAGGACGAGAAACAATTGTTATTGGGTTATGGTTGCGGCAATTCTGTGGCACGAATGTTTGCAGTTAAGAAAGACGACGGATGGAAAGTGATTTCTCCAACCAATCAATTTAATTTGTTCGACATTCCGAGTTGTAAGATGGTTGATGAAAATAACATTAGTAATGAAATTGCGCCAGTCTGCCAAAATGAGAAAAAAGTTGGCGACAATTTATCTTACGATTACAAAATACGATAATCCATTCACAAAAAGAATTCCCCGCTTTTCGGCGGGGATTTTTAATGTCAATTATTTTCTCTTAAACAAACGACGCTTCTTGCTCTTCTTTTTGTCGCTATCAAGCAGCTCGTCTGGGTCAAAATCATCATATGTAACCATCAGCGCACGAGAGTTGACTTGTCGCAGCGTTTCAAGGGCAACTGATACGATAATCAGGATTCCAGTACCGCCGATCGACAAGCGCAAACCTTGCAAGCCTGTCAAATTGTACGTGAGATATTCCGCGACGAATGGCAAAATAGCCACGATGCCTAGGACGATTGAACCGAACAAAATCAAGCGATTGACAGTTCTCATAAGGTATTTTTCAGTCTGAGCGCCCGGACGCACACCTTCAATAAATCCGCCTTGCTTCTGCAAATTTTCGGCAATTTCGTTAGCATTAAAGACGATTCCGGTATAGAAATATGTAAAGGCGATAACTAAGATGAAGTACAGCGTTGGGTAAATAAATGCCTCAGCCGTGCTTCCCGTGAATGAGCCGGCGTTTGGAGCCTGGAACCAAGTAATAAGCTTGTTGGCTGTTGGTAGAAGGTTGGCATTACCCGAGGCTTTCATGACTTGTCCAACGAATTGCGGCAAGCTCAGGAATGCAACCGCAAAGATGACCGGAATAACTCCCGCCGCAATCAGCTTAACTGGCAAAATGCTTTTTACATCGCCGTAATTACTGTTTCCGTGAACGCGCTTTGCGTAGTTAATTGTGATGACACGCTGAGCTTCGTTGATTTTAACTAGGAAATAAAGGACGATAAGTCCGGCGATTGACATGATTAATATTGTCCAGAACATAACTGGGTTTACAGGGAGAGTGAACCAGTTGAAAACGTTTAAGCTGCCAGATGAGGTGTTGAACAATGATGAGATTAATGACGCGAGCATTTGTGGCAATTGGCTGATGATACCAGCGAAGATTACGATAGAAATACCGTTGCCGATTCCCTGCTCAGTGATCAACTCACCGAGCCACATCAGAAGGACAGAGCCTGCCGTCATTGAAGTGATTGAAACGATCCATTCCATCATCGTAGGGTCGGCTAATGTCGTGCTGCCACCTTGAAGAACCGTTTGCCTTAAGATGAAGATGAAAGCGATTGATTGGACAATAGCAAGTGGCACAGTAATAACACGCGTCCATTGCTGAATTTTTCGACGTCCAGATTCACCGTCTTTATGTAGTTCCTCAAGCCTTGGAATGGCTTTTGGTCAGGAGCTGAATAATAATACTAGCGGTAATGAATGGGCTAAGCCCAACCAACACCAGAGAGAAGCTCGACAACGCGCCACCAGATAGCAAGTTCAAAATTCCACCAAGGTCAGATTGCCCAAGTACCGACGAAATCGCGTTACGCAGCTGCGTTGGTTCCGCCAATGGCACTGGAATGTGCGCTAATAATCGATAAACAACGATTATTCCCACGACAATAAATAGTCGTTTTTTTGCATATCTTTATTTTTTTCAGCGAGCGAAAAAAATTATTCTCCAATTCATGTTTTTAGCCCCTCATAGTCACTAACAATTCTTAACTCTGTTAATTATACATTACCTTAGCGGATATTTCCATACTAAAAAAACATAAAAGCGTATGCTCTATCGATGAAACCGCTATTTTAGAACAAAAGAAAATCCCCTTCTCTTTCGAAGGGGATTTATTATCACCGAGAAAAATTATTTCTCTTCAGCTTCTTTCGCGCTTTGGCGTAGAGGTGTAGCTACTTTCTCGAATGAGCCACCGGCTTTTTTTCGATGGCAGCAACAACTGAAGCTGAGGCAGCCTGAACCTTCAGGTTAACCTTAGCCTTCAATTCACCACGAGCAATCACCTTAACCGTGTGGAATGGAGTTGCAATGTAGCCTTCAGTGAACAACAAAGCATTGTCAACGGTTTTGCCGTCAAATGCGTTCAAGTGATCCATGTACACAACTTGAGCTGGAGTTCGCAAGCTCTTGAATCCGCGAGCCTTTGGCACAGCTTGAGCTAGTGGACGCTGACCACCTTGGAACATTACGCGAAGCTTCTTACCTGTTCGGGCGTTCTGACCTTTAGTACCGCGACCAGCAGTTTTACCTTGACCGGCAGCAATACCGCGACCAACGCGCTTTTTATTCCTGTTTGCTGAAACTTGGAGATCATTGTACTTCATTATTTAGCCTCCTTTTTAGCAACCTTTTTTACAGGCTGAGCGCTTAGCCATTGATCGCGTGGAACTAATGACTTTAGAGCTTCGATAGTCGCGTAAGCAATGTTAACCTTGTTGGTTGAGCCAAGAGATTTGGTCAATAGGTTGCGAATTCCTGTTACACCGATAATTTGGCGAACTACACCACCAGCGATAATACCGGTACCAGGAGCAGCTGGCTTGATCAATACGCGTGCGCCAGAGAATTTAACTTCGCTGTCGTGTGGGATTGTCTCACCGTTTAGCGGCAATGTAATTAGGTGCTTTTTAGCGACTGACGTAGCCTTAGCGACTGCGGCTTGCACGTCTGCACCCTTAGCAACGCCGACACCAACCTTATCTTTGCGGTTACCAACAACCACCAAAGCCTTAAATCGGAAGCGGCGACCACCTTTAACTACGCGAGAAACGCGATCAATGTTGATTACCAATTCTTCAAATTCTTTTGGTGCGTCATCGCGCACATTTCGCCGGTCATCGCGGCGACCGCCACGTGGATTTCGAGGTCGACGACCTTCTGCGCGTGGGGTAGTATTTGCAGCTTGCTCTGCCATACTAAAACTCCAATCCTTCTTGGCGCGCAGCATCAGCCAAAGCCTTTAGGCGGCCAGCGTATTGACGACCATTGCGATCAAACACTACTGCGCTAATCTTAATTTTCTTTGCTTTCTTAGCAATTTCAGCACCGATAGCAGCACTTTTTTCAGTCATCGTGCCAGTTGCTTTTGTGCCAACTGTAGTTGCTGCAGCCAAAGTCTTGCCAGCTACATCATCAATCAATTGCGCGCTAACGTGTAAATTGCTAATAGTAACTGTCAAGCGTGGGCGCTCTGCCGTGCCTGAAACCTTAGCGCGAACGCGGTTTTTGCGAAGAGCGCGGTTGAGTAGCTTCTTATTTTCAGCCATGATTACTTACCTGTCTTTCCTGCTTTACGCAAAATCTGCTCGTCGACGTACTTGATACCCTTGCCCTTGTATGGTTCAGGCTTCTTCAGTGCGCGGATTTCCGCTGCAACTTGGCCGACTTGTTGTTTATTGATACCGCTAACAACGATAATCATTTTTTCGTTGGTAACAGTTACACCTTCTGGGGCTTTGTATTTGACTGGATGTGAAAATCCAAGTGCCATTTCTAGCTCATTGTTGCTTGAGCTAACACGGAAACCGACACCGTTAACCTCTAGGCGCTTTTCATAGCCTTTGGTTACACCGATTACCATGTTGTTAATTAGCGCGCGCATCAGGCCATGCTGACTACGGGCTACTTTGGACTCGTCCTTAGGATGTACCGTGACTTGTCCGTCTTCGACTTTCACCTCAACTGCTGGTGTGATGAATTGCTTCAATTCACCCTTGGTCCTTTAACGACCACATCACCAGAGTCAACCGTGATTGTCACACCGGCCGGAATAATCACCGGCAGTTTTCCGATTCGACTCAGACTCATTACTCACCTTTCGTGTGATTTGATATTAACTTCAGTATTTTAACACAGACTAGGGGTGAAATGCAAATCTGTGATATACTGATTGACAGAGAAATAATAATCGTTAATAAACTTGATAAATATACAATCCCTCCACCCTCCATTTCCTATCCTGAGTCGTCTCGAACATATTCATGGCTCGTCAAGAGATAGAAAAAATATTTTTAATAGAGATTTATTCTGGCGTCTCGCACAAGCACTAATAAGCGCTTGTAATAATAGGCAGCATTCTGCCGGAATACAAGAAATAACGTTACGATTGGGTGAATGCGGCACAGTAGGTGATTTATTTCCTGACGTCGATGAATTATCTTCTATGGAAATAACTTCTCGATTACACAATCAATTTATAGAAAAATTTGGAGAGACGTTTTGAATGCGACACCTCACCTAATCCTCATCCCTGGCCTAGGCGATCGCAAATGGTTATACCAGCTGGCCTGTCCTTTGTGGCGAGTGCGCGGGTTTCGCCCGCATGTCTTCACGTTCGGCTGGGAGAGCACAGCGAATGATTATTATAAAAAGCAAAAATGCTTGAATGACTATATCCGCAATCTGAATGGAGACATATATCTTATCGGGGCAAGCGCGGGCGGCGCGGCGGCATTGAACGCCCTGGCAATGGATAGCAGCGACAGAATCAAAGCCGTCGCGACGATTGCGACGCCGTATGTATATCGGCAGCGCTTGAAAAACCAGACGCTTGCCCGGGCAATTGACGAATTAGCCAGCAACCTGCCTAACATACAAGCAAAGTTCGCGCGCATCACTTCCTTTTACGGTACACGCGACCAAGTTGTACCGCCAAACGACAGCCAACCCAATACCGCTCGATACATAAAACAGCCAAACAATAGTAAACCCACAAACATCAACTATCAGCAATTGCCAACTTTCGGTCATGGATTAACGATTGCGGCGGGATTGACGATGTTTGGCGGGCGGATAGCGGTTAGTCTGACTTCGATGGCTCAATAATTCGCAAAGCTTTCCCGATATATCACGTCCATATCCTTTTACATAACGGCGGAGACTTATGGTGGCAAAACAGTATGGAATCGAGTGTAAGCGGAAATTTGTAGGCAATCTGAGCGAGCTCGTCGTGCGGCTAACGTTGCAAAGTTTCTTGACAAACGAGATGGTTGAGATTAACACATAATTATTCTCGGTTGGATATTGATTTTATAAATACCTTTGAAAGATTGCCAATCAGCGTAGAATCCAGCTTTTCTTGCTTGATTTCATGAATATCGAAATAGTTAAAATTTGAAACTTCATCTGTTTTACGAGGTGTCGTTAATAGAGTAACTTTGTAGGCAATAATCAAAACGGGGTCGTCAAACTTTGTATTCCAAGTTGGAATAATCAAGGGATTTTCTGTAGCGACTTCGATGTCTGTCTCTAGTTCTTCCAGAAATTCTCGTTTCAACGCTTCTGTAATATCCTCACCATGTTCCAGCCCACCGCCAGGAAGGTCCCATGAGTCACTTCTCTCTTGAACGAACAGCAGTCTACCTGATTCATCACGCACTAATCCCTTTACTACTACTCGATATGCCGACTTTATGTCTTTTAGTGCTCCAGCTACCATATGATAAAAGTTTATCATAAAAAATAAACGCCCTGCAATGAGGACGTTTATCTTGTGCTATTTACTGCTTTTTAGATGTGCTATAGCGAAATAGAACATAAGGACACCTAGCCCAGTTGCTACAAATCCACCATAGCTTACACTCCATATGCCGCCATCAGGGAATACTAATTTCATGCCAGCTATTGCCAATAATGATGTACCAACAATAGCCAAACTCCCGATCAATGTTACGACACCGCTAGTAATTCGCCAAGCCTTCTTATCAATACACAGATAGAGTATTGCAGATGCCGCTATTGATGATGTTAAAACGATGAGAGGTAAAAAGCAAAGTTCTCAAGCTACGAATTAACCTCATATACATCCAACTCGATTGAATTGATCATTTGCCTTATTCGAGCACTATTCGCCATTTCCAACCAACCTTTGCCACCAATAATACATCCTCCAAGGATCGCATTTAGCGTACTCCTGTTTAATATAACCTGTTTATGATTGTCCGAACATCGAACAAGAGCTTTTTGTAAATTATCGCAAAAGACAGACGACGATAAGCTTTTTATATATTCTAAGAAATCACAGCTCAATTGATTAATTATTTTGTCATCTTTCTTCAATAGTCCAAGGAACATTCTGTATCCAACCGAAATTGATGCCTCCGACCACTGATCGCCACGATCATATACGGTATATTTTTCTCGCACGACCATCAAGAAATTGAGAGCCACAATCTGCATAACAATTGCCGCCAGAGCTTGATCAACAGGTGTCTGTATGTGACTTTCATCAATTGAATACTCCAGAACGCATTCACGAAAAAGATCGTCAGACTCTTTACTGTATTTTATATACGAAGTACGAAAAAGCGTATTAACAGAGCTCTCATCGTGAGCTTTACGATACGCCATATTAATTTGCTTACACCACGGAGAAATCTGAACTTCGCGTAGCTTTTTACTCAGTTCACTTCGGTCGACTTCTATTATATTTCGATTCATTTCTATTCCACACTCGCCAGCAGCCCTCAAAATATCATCTTCTGGAATGACTAATTTATCAAACTCTCGCAACGCCTCGTCATATGTCTTTTTCGCTTCTGGGCTATATAATTCAGCGTCCATAAAACAAGTGTCGCCATATGTTTTTGCAGACAGTATGATATCGCTCAGAACAAAGAACTCACTGTCTTGAAGACGCTTCAAAACATACTGAGCTAATAAATGTTCATAAATATGAGCGATTAGTCCGTCATTATCGGCTGTTTTGTATATGGATGAAATTATCATTGCTTGGTTCGATGATATTACAATGCCGTCAAATTAGCAATTTTTCGATATTTATGATAGTTGATATAATAATACTTAATGACAGCAACTATACTTTTCGCCACCAAAAACCCAGGCAAATACGCAGAATTTGTCGCCGCGTTTCATAAATTCTCTCCGCAGACGTCAATTATTTCGTTGGCAGATTTGGACTATCAAATTCCTGACTGTATAGAAACGGACACGACATTTGAACAAAACGCCCTATTGAAGACACAACATACAAGGCGTCATTTACACGGAAATGATAAAAACCTGATAATTATCGCCGATGATTCCGGCATGGAAATTGAAGCCCTAAATGGCGAGCCTGGCGTATTTACAAGACGCTGGGATGGTCACGAGATGAGTGATCAAGAGATCGTAGATTATTGCCTGAAGAAGCTTGAAGGTAAAACAAACAGGCGAGCGCAATACACAACATGTCTTGTAGTAAACTTCCCTGATGGTCGTGAGAAAGTGATTTTTGGAGAAAATTCTGGCGTTATCTTAGCTGAGCCACGAGAAGGATCTCGGCTCAAAGGGATGCCGTTTCGGGAATTATTTTTCGTGCCCGAACTTAATATGATGTTCCACGAAGTGCGCGAACTGCCAAAGTTGAAGCGCAATGGGTATTCGCTCGGGCATGAAGTTGCAGTCGAAAAATGCGCTAGTGTGGTACGGGAAAATTTATTTGACTCTGTATAGCGGCCTGCAACTCTGCGCTCTCGCTTGCCCATGGAATGTGTTGTGTGAGTTGAGAGGACTAGTGGTCGATTTGATATATTTTTGAAAGATTGCCAATTAGAGTAGAATCCAGCTTTTCTTGTTTGATTTCATGAATATCGAAATAGTTAAAGTTTAAAACTTCATCTGTTAAGCAAGGCGTTGTCAGCAGAGTAACTTTGTAGGCAATAATCAAAACGGGGTCGCCAAACTTCGTATTCCACGTCGGAATTACACATAGACAGTCATTATCTATCATAATGTCGACGTTCAATTCTTCCTGGAATTCACGAGCGAGAGCTTCGACTATATTTTCTCCGTGTTCTAACCCACCGCCAGGAAGATCCCATGAATTACTTCTCTCTTGAACGAACAGCAGCCTGCCTGATTCATCACGCACTAATCCCTTTACTGCTACTCGATATGCCGACTTTATGTCTTTTAACACTCCAGCTCCCGTATGATAAAAGTTTATCATAAAAAATAAACGCCCTGCAATGAGGACGTTTATTTGATTTGCGTGAGGCTTAGCGTCTTCCAGTTTGACATCTGCCAAGTAGCCGTTTTTGACTAATTGTTCAGCGATGACTTTCTCCATCTTGCCACCTCTATACCATGCTTAACTACTACTTTTATACGGTGGGCAGATTATTTATCTGGCTTTGTATAGCGGCCTGCAACTCTGCGCTTTCGCTTGCCCATGGAATGTGTTGTGTGAGTTCATCAACTGTTACAAATTTAGCATACCGTATCTGCTCTTCCTGTATTTGCTCTTCGTCCTCGTTCTGTTGATGTAAGATATACTCATCGGCATTCTTATTAAGTTTCAGGCTAACCCGAAGTTGTAAGTACTCGTCATCATTTTTTAAGTTATCTGTCTCCAAGATATCGTAATAGCCAAAGAACTTATACCGACTAGACACGCTATCCCCGTCTCTTCTGCTACTTCACGTACGATGGTTTGCAAGTAGGTCTCGTGCTTATTTGGTTTTCCACCGGGCAGCTGCCACTTTCGACCATCTTTAGAGACGATGGCTATTTTATTATCGTGAGTAAAAAGCCAAGCATATACCTGATTTACTGGAAGAATCTGATCTTCTGGGCGGATTTCTTTACCATCCTTCCAGGTGCGTGCTTTAATAGTTTTTCTTATGGTGTCCACGACATCTCCTTTTCTTTGTTATGATTTTGATTTAAAGCTGTCAAATACTTCTCAAAATATTCATATTTATGTTTAGAATTATACTGCATTATAAATCTCGGATGCTCCAAAGGTATGATTTCATCAAAAAAATTATATTTTTTTGTTTATTTTTAGATAAAAAAATGTATAATTATCTCCACTTCCTATGCAATAACACACAGAAGTATCGATTCCAAAAATCAATTTGTGCCCGTATTGAACTAACAATCAAAGAATACAATGTTTCTTGCAATTTTTTACTATCATAATAATTACAGTTAACCTCGTTTCCCTTTGAATTGGTTCTAACTATACCAACAGGACAGACAAAATTCATATAAAAATCCGAATAAAACTTTTTGCATCCACCATATTTTTTTCAATTACATCATATAAAAAAAACCTGAAGATGACTTGTTGATATAAAAACTTATCAATCAAAATACCAGTTTCTTTTTTTGAAGATGTTCCGCATCCTCAAATGGTACCCCTGTAACAGCTGTTCCTCGACGTGCCGGTGAACTTCCTAATATTATACGACGTTTATTACAATCATTGTAAAACCTTCTGTAGAACGTTGTTGAAATTTCATTTACTATTTCTTTTTTTGACTTCCATTAAACGGATTTATAATTTTTAAAACCATCCGGTAATTCTATTGATATTTTAGATAATTTTTTTATTAAATTCTATTACTTTCTGGCCGAATGTTTTTTTGTTCAATCATTTAGCACCTCCTTCTCCCAGTTACTTATTGTTTGTCTTGTTGCTCCCATTTTTTTCAGTAAACTGTTCTTATGAAAGAATGTCAGCTTTTTCTTAGCTATTCCATCAAGCCTTTTTTTATATTTTTGATTTTTCTCCGTTATCCCTATATTTTTCAATAAAGTCTTGATCATGAGACACTATCACAACACCTCCTCTATACTGACCTAGCGCCAGTTCCAAAGCTTCAATCGTAGGAATATCAAGGTTATTCGTCGGCTCATCCAGGATGATGAGATCAGGAGAGTTCGTTGACATAGCAGCAAGCAAAACTTTAGCCCGTTCGCCACCGCTGAGATCTATTGCTTTTGTCGAAGAGATTGTTCGTTTATCCAGACCAAAACGAATTAATATATTTATCGCGTCGTGTAATTCAAGTTTTGGCGATAAATACCGCAAATTGTCCAAAGGTGAGTTGTCTTTAAGCGGCAATGATTGCGACTGATTCATATATATTATTTTTGCATTTTCGCCTTTTTTTATTTCTCCGCGATGATACTCGGGTGTATTATGTCCCATGATAAAGTTGAGGAGCGAAGATTTTCCTGAACCATTCTCTCCCTGGATCAATATTTTATCACCAGGACGTACATTAAAAGTAACGGGTCCTATCATCTTCTCTCCATCATGTGAAATACTTAGCGATTGCACAGAAATGAGGCTATGTTTCTTAGACGATACTTCATCGAAAGCAAACTTAATAGCAAGTTCATCCTCCGCTCTTTCAGGTTCATCCAATTGTCGCAGGCGAGACTCCACGCCTCCAGCCGCCCCTGCAATATTTGAAGATGCGCGCTCTTTGCGAAAATTATCATTTAACTTATCACTATCCGATTTTTTGCGGCTAGCTTTGGCCGAATTCGCACGAATTCTCGCATCCCGCGCAACGCGGTATAGTCGCTTTTTCTCCTTTTCATATTGCTCATAGTGGTCGGTCATTGCTTGACGAGTTTCACGTCTTGCTTCAACATATTCATCGTAACCAAGATTGTACTTATTCACACCCTTGCCGCCAGTCAATTCTATAATCCGTTCCGCAGTGTTACGTAAGAAATGCCGATCATGAGACACGATCAAAAATGAAGCTGGCGAATTGTCAATAAAATCTTCAAGCAAGATTACTCCGCTGTCATCAAGGTTATTAGTTGGCTCATCAAGCAAAATTAGATCATAACGAGACGCAAAAACTGCCGCCAAAGCTATCCGTGTGCGTTGTCCTCCAGAAAATGTATTCAGACATCTATCCGGATCAATATCACCCAGAGCTGCCCGCGATAAAAGCCTTTTTTTAATCGTCGTGTCAAAATTTGCTACTTCGAATTTTTCATACCTCTCCAGAGCTTCGCCATAAGCTAATAGCGTCTTTTCACTAGCCTCTTGGGTTAACCTCTCACACTGATAATCAAATTCTTCTCTAGCTGACTTAACGCCAGTCACTTCTTCTATAAAATCATAAACTGTCTTATCGAGCCATTTATTCAGGTTTTGTGGTAAAATACCTATCTCTTCACCACCCGAAATAATATCACCTGATGTAGGCTGGATATCTCCGTTTATTATTTTTAATAAAAGTAGTTTTTTTCCAGCACCATTTGGATCCAACTAGTCCAATCTTGTCTCCAGCGTTGATGGCAAAACTTACATCACTAAACAATTCTCGACTATTAGTTTCATAAGACACATTCTTAAGGTCGATCATATCACTATTATACTATCTCTGTGTAGATAGATATAAAAAAATAAACGCCCCTGCAATGAGGACGTTTATTTGATTTGCGTGAGGCTTAGTAAACCTTCAACAACAATTCGCCGCCAAGCTTTAGCCTTAGCTGCTTCGGCGCCAGTCATGACACCTTTTTGATGTTGAGATGAGTACCAAACCGCGACCACTCTTTACCTTTTGGAATCTCGCTAGCGCCGACGTAAACGCGACGACCAGGTTTTTGAGATGCGGGTAATTTCGTTGATAGTACTGTTAGTTCCTTTTTCATTGATAGTAACTACCAACACGCCACGAGGCTTAGCATCTTCCAGCTTGACGTCTGCCAAGTAGCCGTTTTTGACTAATTGTTCAGCGATGACTTTCTTCATCTTGCTGGACGGAACACGAACTTCCGTTTTGCCAACCAATTTCGCATTGCGGATGCGAGTCAGAAGGTCGGCGATTGGGTCTGTAGTTTGCATAGACATATTCTAATCTCCTTTCCTTCTTACCAACTACTCTTTGTTATGCCTGGGATTTCACCCTTGGCTGCTTTTTCGCGGAAATTGATACGGCTCAAGCCGAATTGGCGCATGTAGCCGCGTGGGCGACCAGAGATGCTATCACGGTTCTTGTGCCTGGTTGGGCTAGAATTGCGAGGCAATTTTTGCAAACCATCGAGGTCGCCAAGTTCTTTCAACTCAGCACGCTTGGCTGCAAACTTGGCAATCATCTTCATACGCTTCTTATCACGAGCGACCATTGATTTCTTAGCCATTACTTGACGCCTCCTTTCTTCTCAAACGGCATGCCGAATTTCTCTAGCAACGCCTTAGAAGCTTCCTTGTTGCCGTTCTTGATAACAAATGTAATCTGCAAACCGTGCAAAACCTGAGTTTCCTCGAATGTCAATTCTGGGAAAATCGATTGCTCGGTAATGCCGAGATTATAATTGCCACCTTTATCAAACTTCAAGCCAACGCCGTGGAAGTCGCGAACACGAGGCAAAGCAACGTTAATCAAACGATCCATGAACTCGTACATACGAGCGCCGCGCAAAGTTACGCTAACACCAATTGGCGCGCCCATACCTTTACGAATGCTAAATGTCGCGATTGACTTCTTAGCTAGTCGAGCTACTGGCGCTTGACCGGTAATTTTCTCGACAGTGTTTTTGACAATTTCGAAATGACGCTTGTCATCTTTCTTCTTGCCGGTACCAACACTCACGACGATCTTTTCCAAAGCTGGCACTTCATGCACGTTCTTTAGATTCAATTCGGCTTGTAGTTCCTTAAGGTAAGTTCCTTGATACAAGGCTTTCAAGCGAGGAGCTGGCACGACAGTTTTCTTTTCTGCCATTATTTAATCTCCTTATTTTTACCTGGCGAGCAACACGAGTTTTGCCGCCGTCAGCATTCTTTACTAAACCAACCCGGCTGGTTTTGCCTGATTTCTCATCAACAACCAAAGCGACTTTGCTGATATCCATTGGTACGTGAATATCTTTTTTGCCGCCTTTTGGATTGTACTGGCTTGGCTTAACGTGGCGATGTCCAACGCCGACACCCTCGACCAAAACAGTTTGGTCTTTTGTGTTAACTTTTAGAACTTTACCAGTTGTGCCTTTATTTTTACCAGCAATAATTTTTACGGTATCGTCTTTATGAATACGAGCCATTAGAGTACCTCCGGAGCTAAGCTGACGATCTTCATGTAGCCCATATCGCGAAGTTCGCGTGGAACTGGACCGAAGACGCGAGTAGCTTTTGGTTGCTTGTCATCGTTGATAATCACTACGGCATTGTCGTCAAAACAGATTGTTGAGCCGTCTTTGCGATGAATTTGATCGCGAGTACGAACAACTACAGCCTTAACAACAGATTTTTTCTTAACGTTACCGGTTGGGCTAGCGTCTTTTACCGAGCAGACGATTACGTCGCCAACGCGAGCGTAACGGCGTCGTGTACCGCCAAGAACGCGGATACACAAAACTTCCCTAGCACCTGAGTTGTCGGCTACCTTAAGGCGAGATTCTTGTTGGATCATTTGTCGTCCTCCTTAGCCTCTTCCTTAGTTTCGCCAGAAACTTCGTCCTTTAGTTTGATAGAACCGCGAGACTTTTCAATCACCTTAACTAGAGTAAAGCTCTTAGTCTTGGAAATTGGGCGAGTCTCTTCGATTTGCACCTTGTCGCCTTCACCTGCTTCGTTGGTTTCATCGTGAGCAGTGTATTTGCGAGTCACGGTGTACTGCTTGCCGTATAGCGGATGCGTTTCGCGGCTAGTGACCGTCACAGTGATGGTCTTGTCGCGCTTGGCACTCGTTACGACGCCAATCAATGTTCGTCGGGCCATTACTTGCTCTCCTTTGTATTATTAATTTGTGTCAGCAGGCGTGCAATTTCCTTTCGGAGTGAACGCAACGCTTTTGGATTAACTAATTCGCCAGCAGCGTGAGAACGTTTTGCTTGAAGTAGGTCGTTTCGCTTTTCAGCCAATTCCTTCTTCAAGTCGTCAATAGTCTTAACAACTGCTGCTTTAACAGATTTCTTCGTTTCAGCCATTATGCGTCCTCCCGCTTGATGAACTTACATTTGACTGGCAATTTGTGGCTAGCCAGACGCATTGCTTCGCGAGCAACTTCCTCTGAAACACCCTGCATCTCAAACAGAACAGTACCAGTCTTAACCTTAGCAACGAAGAACTCCGGATTACCCTTACCCTGACCCATCTTCAAGCCAAGTGGCTTTCGGGTAACTGGAGTGTGAGGGAAGATTCGAATCCAAATCTTACCGCCACGCTTGATGTAACGAGTCATCGCCTGACGAGCAGACTCGATTTGGCGGGAGTTGATGCGCTCGTTTGATTGTGATTGCAATGCAAAGTCGCCGAACGCGATGTAATTGCCACGAGTTGCTTGACCGCGGTTTTTTCCAATACGCACTTTGCGGTGCTTAGTTTTCTTTGGTAACAGCATTTAGCGACTCCTTTCTCCCTTATAAATCCACACTTTCACGCCAATGATACCAGCTGGTGTCTGAGCGCGAGCACAGTGGAAGTCAATATCAGCGCGCAAGGTGTGTAGAGGCACTGAGCCTTCAATTACCTTTTCGCGACGTGCCATTTCAGCGCCGTTCAAACGACCAGCCACCTCAATACGAATACCTTTAGCGCCGGCATTCATGGTGTTTTGTGCGGTCATTTTAGTTGCACGGCGGAAGTTGATTCGGCGCTCCAATTGGCGAGCGATATTCTCAGCTACCAATTTGGCTGCCAATTCTGGACGACGAACTTCTTCGATGTTAATGCGAACAGCCTGACCAGCAATTTTCTCAACTTGCTTCTTCAATTCGTTCACGCCAGCACCACCGCGACCGATAACAACACCAGCTTTTGCCGTGTGAATTGTAATCGTGATCAAGTTAGCGCTACGCTCAATCTCAATGCGATTGATAGTTGGGCGTGAGGCAAATTTCTTTTCAATCAACTCGCGGATTTCGTGGTCCTGACGAATCGCCTCTGCAAACTCTTTTTATTGGCCGTAAACCAACGAGAGCTCCAGTTCTTATTGACCTGTAGGCGGAAGTTGATTGGATTCACTTTTTGACCCATTTACTTCTCCTCCTTTTTTGCTGCCGGTTTAGCGGCTTTTTTAGCTGCAGGCTTAGCAGTTTTTGCTTCTGCCTTAGCTTCGGCCTTTTTTGCAGGCGCTTTCTTTGGCTTTTCTACACCAGTTACTTCAACCAAAATATTTGAAGTCTTTTTCTGGAATGGCAAAGCGCGACCGCGCGATGCTGGCTTAAAGCGGCGCAAACGTGTACCAGTAGTAACGCTCAAAGTAGTAATTACCAAGCTTTTAGCGTCCAAGCCGTGGTTGTTAATAGCGTTTGCCTTAGCGCTTTCGATAGCCTTCTTAACTGGGCTAGCAGCGCGCTTTGGAACGTGCTCTAAGATAACTAGCGCATCAGCTACAGTACGACCTCGCACCAAAGCTGCGACTAGACTTACCTTACGTGGCGCCTGATCTACACCTTTAGCGTAAGCACGGACAGTATAAGTTGTATCAGCCATGATTACTTCTTATCCTTTCCACCGTGTTTACGGAATTTACGAGTTGGACTAAACTCACCGAGCTTATGACCAACCATGTTTTCGGTAATCAGCACTGGTACGTGCACTCTACCGTTGTGAACAGCAATCGTTCGACCAACCATCTCTGGTGTAATAGTCGAAGCGCGCGCCCACGTTTTGATAACGGTTCGATCGTCAAGGCTAAGAGCAGCAATTTTCTTTGCTAGCTTTACATCGACGAATGGACCTTTCTTTAATGAACGACTCATCGTGATTTACCTCTTCCTCTTCGCGTCGTGACGCGTGCGTACGATTAATTTATTCGAGCCTTTACGGCGACGAGTTCGATAACCTAATGTCAATTGACCCCAAGGAGTACGTGGTGCTTTACCAGTACCGTGGCGACCACCGTCACCACCACCATGTGGGTGGTCTGCGGCGTTCATAACGACACCACGAACGGTTGGGCGAATACCCTTGCGACGCTTGCGACCAGCTGAACCGATCTTAACATTTTGGTGTTGGACGTTACCGACTACACCGATAGCAGCGGTAGCTTCCAAACGAACTTTGCGAACTTCGCCAGATGGCAATTTGATAGTTGCGTAGTTGCCTTCTTTTGCCATCAACTGAGCTTTAGCACCGGCAGCGCGTACCATTTGTGCACCCTTACCAGCGGTCAACTCAATAGCGTAAATCATCGTACCAACAGGAATAACTGACAATGGCAAGCGGTTTGAAGCCTCAATTGGAGCTTCTTCGCCAGTTCGGATAGTTTTACCCTTAACCATTGAGGTGTCAGCCAAGATGTAGTGGTACAAATTGTACTGATCCTTAACTCGAGCAATACGAGCTGAGCGGTTTGGATCGTATTCGATTTCTTCAATCGTCAAGGTCAAGCCTGCTGGCAAATTGTGGTTCACCAAGCGGTAGTGACGACGAACGCCGCCTCCGCGATGACGAACAGTAATTCGACCTTGGTTGTTGCGACCGGCATTTTGCTTTTTTTAGCTTTAATCAGACTTTTTAAGAGGTTTTTCTTGTTGTAATGTCTCGACAAATCCTGACTCGTCATGCCGCGACGAGCAGGAGTGGTTGGATTGTAAGCTTTCACTGGCATTACTTGATCTCCTCCATCTGCTGCTCTACTGCGTCAAACACATCGAGCTTATCGCCTTCTTTCAGCGTCACGTAAGCCTTCTTCCAATCCTTGCGCGTTGTTGTGCCAGGATAACGATTCTTGCCTCGTGAGAAGCGTACAGCCTTGCCGTCTTGCACTAAGGTTTTAACCTTAACTACAGTAACGCCAAATTGCGCTTCTACAGCTGATTTGATTTCGTTCTTATTCAAGTTAAGTGGAACGCGTAGCACATATACGCCATTGGCGCTCTGTGCGTAAGCCTTTTCACTAACGCGTGGGATAATAATCGTCTGTTTCATATTACGCTTCCTCCTTGCCCAACCATGCAGTAATTACAGGTAGAGCTTTCGGTGTTATAACGATTGTATCCGCATTCAGAATGTGATAAACGCTTAGATAATTAGCGCGAACCACCAAAACGTTCTGAATATTGTTTGTAGCACGCATAAGTTCTGGCGTCTTCTCATCTACAACGATCAGAACACGGCGCTCGAACTTGTTGTCAGCTAGGAATGTTGCAACTTCCTTGGTCTTGCCGGTAGTCTTAACATCTTTGATGACAATCTTCTTAGCTTCGTTAGCTACAGTCAAAGCTTGGCGAACTGCCACTTTCTTAGCAGTCTTTGACAATTTTTAGTGTAGTTTTCGTTGCCGCGTGGGCCAAATACTACACCACCGCCGCGCCAGATTGGGTTACGGCTTGAGCCAAAACGCGCTCGACCAGTTCCCTTTTGCTTCCATGGTTTTTTACCACCACCAGAAACTTCACCGCGCTGCTTGGTTGTAGCGCTAGCTAGGCGTGCGTTTGCCAAGTAGCTGTCATATGCCAATTTCAACAATTCGTGGTTTGGCACTTCCACAGCAAAAATGTCTTTAGGAAGTTTGGTTGAATCTGCCATTACTTGTTACCTCCTAAAATAATCAGCCCCTTTCGTGGTCCAGGAACAGCGCCCTTAACCCCGATTAGATTGGTCTCTGGATCAACATATGCCACTTCCAAGTTCTTAACAGTAACACGTTCGTGACCCATATGGCCAGCCATCGTCTTACCCTTGAAGACTTTTTGTGGATACATCGAGCCAATTGAACCTGGCTTACGAGTATTACCTTTACCACCGTGCGTCTTACGATGACGCTTAAAGTTGTGGCGTTTAATGGTTCCAGCGAAACCTTTACCTTTGCTGGTTCCGGTTGCATCGACAAAATCGCCGACTTCAAACGCGGAAACATTAATTTCACTGCCAACTTTCAGATCCTCTGGAATCTGGTCGACACGGAATTCCCGAATATGTTTCGGGGTCACTTGGGCTGGCTTAACGTGTCCAGCCACGGCCTTGCTCAGGTTCTTACCCTCTCCAAAAGCTACCTGTACCGCATTGTAACCGTCGGTTTCGACAGTCTTCACCTGAGTAACGGTGACAGGGCCGGCTTGGATCAGCGTTACCGGAATGGCTTTGCCGTCTTCAGCCAAGAGCTGGGTCATACCAAGTTTGGTACCGAGAAGTGTTTTCACTTTTCCTCACTCCCACTTAAATACTCCTGATGACGTGCGGTTTCTGGATTCTGGGAGAACGTTAAATGTAAACATCCGCTCATAACCAGACCTGCTCATTCACCAAGGAGAACAGTTGATATTACGCGTAATAGAAATTACTTCCTCACTATAGCACGTTATGTATATTATTGTCAATAAAAGACAGGCTCTAAATCATCACGCCAACCGGCGTAAACGAAGTCAGAATTGCCATGAAAATTATCGTGACGTACCAAATTTCCGATTGAATTGATATTTCTCAATTTTTAATACCAGCAGCAACGCAATGAATAGCCCAGCAGGAATAGCCTGGACGACCAAACCGCCAACTTCAATTGGATTTTTTAGACGAAGCCACAGCGCACTTAATATCACAAAAACCACCAATTTCAAGAAAAATGAGCCGTCATTATCATAAATACGTTCGCGACCTTTGCGACTAAACAGCTCGCTAGACTTCGAGCGATTGCGAGCATAAGTACGAGTTTTTTGTTTTGTCATAAGCTGAATGGAATTATAACATAAAAAATCCGCCCCATTCAAGAGGCGGAAATTTTATATATAGCTAAATTACATACGAATTTCAGCGTCAACGCCAGCTGGCAAATTCAAGTTCTGCAAGCTATCAATCGTCTTTGGTGTAGCGTTTGTAATGTCAACCAGACGCTTGTGAACGCGACGCTCGTAAGATTCACCACCAGTTTTGTAAACGTGCGGACTCTTTACGACAGTGTAAGTGCTGCGTCGAGTTGGCAAAGGCACTGGACCAGCCACGTTAGCACCTGTGCGAATTGCGGTGTCGATAATTTGTTTTGCTGATTGGTCGATGACTTTGTGGTCATAAGCCTTCAGACGAATACGGATTTTGATTCCTGTATCTTGAGCCATAGCTCCTCCTCTTGTGTGCGATCTCGTAACCTCTAATTGTCCTATTTATAGTCAATCGAGTTCTCGAGATAAATTATTATTAACTATGCGATTATATCAGCAATTTTCCGCTTTATCAAGATGAGAAATCATTTCCGCAATAATTCCAGCGGATTTATTCAGCGATTCTTTTTCTCGCTCGGTAAGTGGATAGCCCGCCAAAATCTTCACGCCGTCACTACTGATTGTCGATGGCAATCCAAGTACAACATTATTCAAGCTATATTCGCCTTCAGCCAAAGAGCAAACAGGATAAACCGTGTGTGTCGATTTTCGGAGCGCCGAAACGATCTTAGACACAACAAACCCAATTGCAAAATACGTTGATTTCTTTGTTTCAATCACCCGATACGCTCGGTCGCGGACTTTCTGCTCAATTCCGTCAATCATTTCCTCTGTAAATCCAGGATATTCCCTAATCGGCACTTCACCAATTTGCGCCGTCTCAATTGTCGAAAATGACGAGTCGCCATGCTCGCCCAAAATATAAGCATCAACCGCTTTACTATCGACATTGAACGCGTTCGCCAAATACGACTTCATTCGCGAAGTATCAAGCGCCGTACCCGTCCCAAACACACGATTTTTCGGCAAACCAGATTCCTTAAGTGCCACGTAAGTCAGAACATCAACCGGATTACTGACAATCACCAGATACGGCTTCGCGCCATTCGCCATAATATTTTTCACAATATCACGCATAATTTTTGCGTTAACGTCAATCAATTCTAATCGAGTCTGACCAGGAAGTTGTGGCGCACCCGCAGTAATCACAACGATATCATCGTCATTGATATCAGAATAATTTCCCGTATGAACCACGACATTTCTGTCAATTCCCATCGCGTCATTAATATCAGCCGCTTGACCCCAAGCCAAATCCTCATTACGGTCAATCAACACAATCTCTTCAATAACACTACGCAATGCGCACGCATAAGCCGCCGTTGCACCAACCATTCCGCCTCCACCAACAATTAGCAATTTCTGTTTATTCACCAAAATCTCCTTTTTCTGTTTATATTAGATGTCTTTATTCTGCCATAAACATCACCGCTTTGTCAATTAACTTTACTTTACGGCAAAAAACATGTATAATATTGGTAATTTATTAACTTTTACATATTATCAACGGGAGGATATATGGAAAAAAGAATGTTTGCAGAAAAAGCGCCACGCGTCGATACTGCAAAAGTATATCGAGCACTTGCAATGCTAGCTTTATTACCATCGTGTGTATTGGCTGGATGCGCAGGCGAAAAAGGAGTTGATGCTGGAAGCTCAAGTTCAGCCCCATACGGCGACTCTGAAAAAGGAATTGATATAGAAAAGAATTCGATTTATTATTCAGATAAAGGTATACAAGAAGGGTTTTCAGTTTACTGTACAGGATCCCCCGAAGAGGCAGACTGTCCACTAGCTATTTGCGATGGAGACGATTTGGTTACGTTCAAATTCTACGATATCGACTTCACCGAGCAGATTCATGAACAAAGGACGCCGCTCATCAAGCCCTCATATCTAATAAACAAGACAAGGACATTAGCAATGGAGTATGACGCTTATATTCCAACCGAAATCACAAAGGACGCATGTCGAGAGGAGAAACGTAGCACGGGACAATTCACTAAGCCCGTATCTTTCCACGCGGCGAAAATGAGCAATACCTCTGTCTTCCTCAATTTATGACAACAATAGACGGAGAGAAGGTTGCTTGGGAAATCACAAAAATCACCTCTACCGATAAGGAGCAGAGCGATAGCCCATACTATCCTTACTATAAGCTTAGTCTTTCTGAAGAATGTTTTGATCCGAGAACTAGTCGCGATTAAACATACATTATCACAGCGACATCAAAAATCCCCCGAAAGTTCGGGGGATTTAATTAGGCTTGTGTTATCAAGATTATTTGTTGATCTTTGTAACAACACCAGCACCAACTGTGCGGCCACCTTCGCGGATAGCAAAGTTCAAACCTTGCTCCATAGCGATTGGTGCAAGCAACTTAACCTTGAAGGTTACAGTGTCGCCTGGCATAACCATTTCTTTGTCAGCTGGCAATTCAACTTCACCAGTAACGTCAGTTGTGCGGAAGTAGAACTGTGGCTTGTAGCCCTTTGAGAATGGAGTGTGGCGACCGCCTTCTTCCTTCTTCAAGATGTAAACTTCAGCTTCAAACTCAGTGTGTGGAGTAATTGTGCCTGGCTTTGCCAAAACTTGACCACGCTCAATGTCGCTGCGCTCAATACCACGTAGCAAGACACCTGCGTTGTCACCTGCTTGACCTTGGTCAAGAGATTTCTTGAAGGCCTCAATACCAGTTACAACTGACTTCTGAGTTGGCTTCAAACCAACGATTTCAACTTCGTCGTTCAATTTAACAACACCCTGCTCGATACGACCAGTTGCTACTGTACCACGACCCTTAATTGAGAAGACGTCCTCAATTGGCATAATGAATGGTTTGTCCATATCACGTGCTGGCTCTGGAATGTAGCTGTCCATTGCGTCAACCAATTCCATAATAGCGTCTTCGTATTTCTCTTCACCTTCAAGAGCCTTAAGAGCAGAACCCTTGATGATTGGAGCATCTTTGTCGAAGCCGTTCTTTTCAAGAAGTTCGCGAACTTCTTCTTCGATCAGCTCAACCATTTCTTCGTCAGCCATGTCCATCTTGTTCAAGAAGACAACGATCTTTGGCACACCAACCTGCTTTGCAAGCAAAACGTGCTCACGAGTCTGAGGCATTGGGCCGTCAGTTGCAGCGATAACCAATACCGCACCGTCAACCTGAGCAGCACCGGTGATCATGTTCTTGACGTAGTCAGCGTGTCCTGGCATGTCAACGTGTGCATAGTGACGATTCTTTGATTCATACTCTTGGTGTGAAGACGCGATAGTAATACCACGTTGCTTCTCTTCTGGTGCGTTGTCGATCTGGTCGTACGCAACAGGTTTGTTAACTGCGCTTGGTAGGCGCTTTGCCAACACTGCAGTAATCGCAGCAGTCAGCGTAGTCTTACCGTGGTCAACGTGGCCCATTGTACCAACGTTAACGTGCGGTTTGCTTCGGTCAAATGCATCTGCCATTTGTAGAAGTTCTCCTTAATTTAATTATTATTTCACGCGGGTACAGTCCATAAAAAAGACCTCACGGCGTATGAGTTTAATTATAACGATTTTCCAATCAGTTGTAAATAGCCTATTTCTTACTATAATACTTCGCTAGGAACGAATCGCGGAACTCGTAAAAAGTTCCATCCTCCAAGCTGGCTCGAATATCATCAACCAACTTAACGATAAATCGCTCGTTGTGGATTGACAACAACGTTCCAGCCAACGACTCGCGGGCGTGCAAAAGATGACAGAGATAAGCCGCCGTGTAGTTCTTGCAAGTATAGCAATCGCAATCGTCCATAATTGGCGCAAACATCTCACGGTATTTTCGACCGCGCACATTGACCCGACCAAACGGCGTATACGCGGCGCCATTCCTAGCTACTCGCGTCGGGCTCACACAGTCAAAAGTGTCAATTCCCTGCTCAATTGCCGCAAAAATATCATCAGGCTCGGAAATTCCCAGTAAATGACGCGGTTTATTTTCAGGCAGAATTTGATTGACCCACTGAATCGTTTGCGCCATAGTTTCCTTTCCAACGCGCCACCGATTCCATAGCCATCAAAATCCATCGCGCCCAAAAACTCGGCAGTCTGCTTTCGCAAATCCTCGTAATTCGCTCCTTGCAAAACGCCAAATAAAGCTTGATACGGCTTATCTGGACGAGCCACCCTTAGGCGCTTGACTTCCGCCAAACTTCGCTCCGCCCAAGCATGCGTCCGAGCCAGCGCCTCAACTTGATATTCGTACGGATCAATCAAAGAGGTCAATTCGTCAAACGCAAAAGTAATATCAGCGCCAATTCCAGCCTGAATTTGCATGGACAATTCTGGCGTAAATTTATGGTAAGAGCCGTCCAGATGCGACTTAAACATCACGCCGTTTTCGTCCACCCAAGCATGACGCGACGATTTTTTAGCAATCGCAATTTCTTCATCGACATCAGTGCTCATTGCCAAAACCTTCTTAAAACCTGAGCCCAGACTTAGCACCTGGAACCCGCCGCTATCCGTGAACGTCGGACCATCCCAGTGCATAAATTTACCAAGATATCCTGCTTTTTCAATCAACTCATGCCCTGGCTGCAGATATAAATGATAAGCGTTCGCCAGCACCGCCTGCGCGCCGACGTCCTTCACCATCTCCGGAATCATCGCCTTAACATTAGCCTTAGTTCCAACCACAATAAACGCCGGCGTTTTAATATCGCCATGCGGCGTGTGAATAATTCCCGTTCGCGCCAACGTGTCGTTAAATCGTGAAGTTATTTCAAAAGAAAAAGGTTTTTTCTGCATAATCTGTTTGATTATATCACGAAATGGTCGACGGATCGTTTCGCGACAAGCTAATCACATCGCTACATCGCACCAAGTAATATTTATTCTCTTCCGCATTATTAACTATTAGCACAGGCTCGCCGCGACTAAGTGGCAATTCCGACACGCTTAATATTCGGCCGTCAATATCTGGCCTATCGTTAACTTCTGGATTCCAGATCGCCAAATTATCCGCACACAGCGCAATTTTCTCAACATATTCATGGCTATTCACTTCTTCTAACGGAACATCATTCCACGAAACCGCATTCAGCAAATCGCCAGGTAAACATCGATACGCCGAAACTACACATTCGCCCTTAAACTCTCGCACTCTGCTAATATCCTGGATTACATTACGAGCGGCGCATTCATACTGGCTCAATACATCAAGCTGCTCATTAAGAGGCAATTTATAGAAACACTCATCATTAACTACTTCACTTGCAAAATTTGCAATTTTATGAAGTTCATTTACCGCCATTTTAAGCTCTTCAGCTTCACCATCAAACCCCTCCAAACGAATAATCTTATCTCTGTCGGGTATCACATAAACCTTCTTCGAAAAGCCTCCAGATTCATCATCTATCGTCACTTCAATCGCCGCGTAAAATTTATCATGATAGCTAACGAAACACATCCCATCAATACACGCCCCAGAAATATCCATAAATTCATACTGTAATTCATTATTTTTCGTAGCGTCAGGAGCCAACGCAAAACCGGTAAAACCAACGGTGCTAATACCATAAAGTCTTGTCGCAGAAAACTCAGACAAATGATCATTTAATGTTTGGGTATATTCTCTTGATACTTCATCAAACTCCGACTTGTCAATATAAGAAAGATCCGTCGCTAACTGCCAAGCGGTCTCCTGAAAATCGTCATTAAAAACCGTTTCAAATAAATCAATAGAGACCCCGATCTCCTCTTTGTCAATTGGCGCCATATCAAGCACGTCTTTCATATCTACACAAAAAGTCGTAAATCGATTTTTAATATCAAACATTTCCAGCACAGGGCGATTATCACGCCACGTAAAACTCGGTAGCCATCCAGATAAAACCGCAGAATTAGCGTCTTCTACATTATTTTCCTTGCCGTCAATTTTAACCTTATAAGCCTGGCATTTCACTTGAATTCCGCCATCATACGGAATCTCATTCAAAACGTCATTTATTTCATCTATCAAAAAGCTGTCTCGACTCCGCATCTTGAGTGTCGCCAACACCAGCAACTTCTTCGATTTTGTCAGCATAGTGGCGCAATTTACGCACGCATCGAGGAACGCCGCTATCATCTGGCAATAACTCTATTGATACAATCGCCTGCTTGTCAAGCGGAAAATAATAGTCCTTCTGCGAAGTTCGCACACACAAAGCAGCCATTTCTTTGGTGTAAACCGCAAACGGCGCTGGAATCTCAGGATCAATTTCCATAGGAGATATCAAATCCGCCACACCCTCAACTGACTGCAGACGATACGAATCATCCTCTTCGGATTGACTATATCCAACAACTCTAACTCTCTCGCCCTCAATATCGCCAGCGTGCGCAGCTTGTTCTATCTCAGCGATTGCAATCTCGTCATTTTCCCCTTCTCCGTCGAGCAATAAATTCGCACCAGCAATTCGCCTCCAGTCTTCATCGGAGAACAGTTCAGGAGAATTAGACTCCGTATTAGGCTTTGAACGCTCCATATTGCTATATATTATACAACTTTAATCGATATTTACAAGTATAACTCCTTCCGTATGCTGTATACTAGAAACATGAGCAGTAAAACCCTCGTTGATTTGGACCAGTGGCTAGCCCCACACAAATCCACAATTCAGGCGCGCGAGAAGTATATTTCTTCGAAGCTGAAAAAGGTTTTAAGCGGCAAAACGCCAGCCGAATTCGCGATGGGTTTTTTGCATTTCGGACTCCATAAAACAGATGCGGGATGGGCTTTTAGAGAATGGGCGCCGAACGCCACTCGGATGTTCTTAATTGGCGATTTTTCAGATTGGAAAGAGCGCGAAGAATTCGCCTTAAATCGCGGCGAGAACGGCGAATGGAGCATAAATCTTCCCGAAAATTCACTTCGTTACGAACAAAAATATAAATTACGTGTCTATTGGTCTGGCGGCGATGGCTGGCGGCTGCCTTCATACGCAAATTACGTCGTTCAGGACGAAAATTCTGTCGATTTCTCCGCGGTCGTGTGGTCACCAAAAACTCCTTACAATTGGCAATACAAAACCCCGCCCAAGCCAAAAGTTCCTTTAATTTACGAAGCGCACGTTGGCATGAGTAGTCAGAAAGAAAAAGTAGCCAGTTTCAGCGAATTCACCGCGGATGTTTTGCCGCGAATTAAGGAATCTGGCTATAACACCATTCAACTTATGGCAATCGCCGAGCATCCATATTACGGCAGCTTCGGCTATCACGTCAGCAATTTTTTTCGCGGTTTCGTCAAGATTTGGCACGCCCGACGATTTTTAAGAAATTGGTCGACACGGCACACGGAATGGGACTGCGCGTCATCATTGACCTCGTTCACGCTCACGCCGCCAAAAAAACGAAGTCGAAGGTCTGGGCAATTTTGCCGGCGATCCGACACAATATTTCAAGCCAACAAATCACCCAGAATGGGATTCGCGATTATTCGATTACGGCAAGCCAGAAGTTTTGCATTTTTTTGGCAAGCAATTGCCGCTGGTGGCTGGACGAATATCACATTGACGGATTTAGGGTTTGATGGCGTGACTAGTATGATTTACCACGATCACGGACTCGGAAAAAAAGTTTCACTAGTTATGATGATTATTTCCGCGATAATGTCGATAAAGACGCACTCGCTTATTTAAGATTGGCAAATGAAACCATTCACACCGTTCGCCCCGACGCCACGACAATTGCAGAGGAAATGAGCGGTTTTTCCTGGACTTGGCGCATCGACAAAGGACGGCGGGCTGGGATTTGATTATCGCTTGCAAATGGGCGCGCCGGATTTATGGATAAAAACCCTGAAAGAGAAAAATGATGAAGATTGGGATTTGGGGCAATTAGCTTATACTTTGAGTTCGCATCGCCCAGAGGAAAAAGTCATCAATTACGCCGAAAGTCACGATCAAGCGCTTGTCGGTGATAAAACGCTGATTTTCCGATTGATTGATAAAAATATGTATTGGCATATGGATAAAATTGACCCAGATCTTAAGACCGAACGCGGAATAGCCCTGCATAAACTAATTCGTCTAATGACAGCTGGGCTGCATGGCGGCGGTTATTTGAATTTTATGGGCAATGAATTCGGGCATCCGGAATGGATTGATTTTCCGCGTGAAGGTAATAATTGGTCGTTTAAGCACGCTCGTCGGCAATGGAATTTACGCGACAATGGCTTCTTAAAATATCAATGGTTGGGGGATTTTGACGCGGCGCTGATGAAGATTATTAGGCAAATTGATAATTCTGACATTCAACATTTGACAGTTCGCCAATCTGATCACACGGTCAGTTTTATGCACGGCGACTTTTTATTTGTTATCAATTTTTCGCCCGACAAATCCCGCTCAGACTACGCAGTACCCACAGAAGTTGGCTCTTACAAATTGGCGTTAAGTAGCGACGACAAGAACTTCGGCGGACAGGAGCGAATAGACCATAATTCCCGATTTTTCACTTCCCCAGCTGATAATAGCCACAATCTTAAAGTTTACTTGCCAGCCAGAACGGGCATTATTTTACAGAAAGTTGACTAGTGTTGACTTTTTTACGCAAGTGTGGCATAAATTAAATAAGCTTTCGTTGACAATCCCGTCAGCGAAAGTAGTCCTTGTATAGTTCGAGAAGGAGAGTCACCATGCTCAAGTTGAAAATCACAACCACAGTCCTGGCTTTGGCTGGTCTAGTGTTGCTCCTTATGGGAGGAACATACTTTACAGCCGCCGCAGCCATCGTTTGTACAGCAATGGCATTGCCTCTAGCCTTCCATCTAACATTTAGGTGGTTTGTAGAGGATCCACACGATGGTCTACTGTGGTTCTGGTCGGTCGTGTGGGTCATTATGTCAGTGATGGCGGCGGCTAGCATGCTCCAATACATTGGGGCTATGGACGTACCGCTTAGTGCGACCATCGACAACACACAAAAGATGGGAGACGTGGGACAGTATGTCTCAATTGCGAACATTGTCTCCATTCTTCTTTCGGTTAGCGTACCACGACGGTCGCCCACATGCGACGATGATAGTGACAACAAGGGCTAACGCCCGTCAAGAGAAATAGTTCGCTTAAGGCTTAAGCCTTGAGCTAGAGCTCTCTTGGCGGGCTATTTCTATTGGCATAAAATTTGTTACACTAGATATTGTGAAGAAAAAAGTACCAAAATTCATTGAGCAATCATTAGCCCGAGTCGCTAATCTTTACAGCTTTGAGCCAGAGCATCATCTGGAGAAAATTGACGAGAGTTTGACGCCGAATATGCGAGCTTTGCGCCTGGCTATGACGATTGCCGAGCAGCTTCTGAGCATGGGTGTGGTTGCCCGCGATGTGGTTCGTATGGCGCAAGGAATCACGCGGACATATTGCCGCAGACCCGTTCATGTGGACGTGAGCTACACTTTGGTGACAATTTCTCAAGACCGCGGAGTTAGCCATGAGCCTTTGACGATGGCGCGAGTAATCGTTCCTGACGACCCTAATTATCAATTGATTCAAGCATTGCAATTATTAGCCCTCGACATTCGTCGCAAGCAACTTTCCCTGGAAGAAGCCGAGGAGCGATTGCAACAAATACTCAAAAAACCCACCGAACATTCCCGACTAGTCGTTTACGCGGCGGGCGGATTAGTGAGCGCGGGTTCCGTCATTTTATACGGCGGCAGTTTGCTCATGGCGTCAATCGCGTTTCTGCTCGGATTCTCAGCGACTGGACTACTGAGGTGGCTGGGGCGTATTGGCGCACCGCTGTTTTTATTCGCAATCCCTCGTGGCGATTTTTCGTAACATTGGTGGCGGCGGGCGCAGCTTGGTGTAGCAATTACCTGGGGCTAAGTGTCAACGCAACATTGTTGGTTATCAGCGGAATTGTCTTATTAGTCGCGGGACTAATGTTTGTCGGCGCATTCCAGGACGCAATTGACGAATATTACATGACCGCCAACGCCAGATTATTAAAAGTCGTAATTGCGACGGGTGGCGTAATTGCCGGCGTAATGGTTGGATTATACATTGCGACAAAATTTGGCATTACTTTCCCAACAACACCAGATCGATTGACATTGGCGGACGGACACACTCAGTATTTGGGTGCTGGAATTATCGCGGCGGCGTTCGTTCTGAGGAATCATTCTCGATTCTTTGGCATGATTATTTCAGCATTAATCGCAATTTTCGGCTGGTGGATTTCAAGATTAGCCATGAGCTTTGGTTTTGATATCGTGACCGCAAGTGGTATCGCGGCGGCGGTAATTGGACTAGTCGCAGTTATGACTTCCAGATTATGGAAATTCCCTTCCTTGGCGATTATCGCGGCGGGAATCGTACCGCTAGTCCCAGGATTATCGCTTTACAATGGATTGATGGGCGTCGTTCTATATCCGCCGAACAGCGCAAACTTTCTACCAGCCTTGGCTATCTTAGCGCGAGCAATTCTCATCGGTGTAGCGGTAGCAATTGGTGCGTCATTCGGTAACATCGTCGGTCGCCCAATTCGCCGACAATTCATCAATTTATTCCGCCGCAACACACAGATATCATAAAAATAGCTCAAAATTCATCCAAACAAAAATCCCCGGATTAGCTCCGAGGATTTTTTATGAGGTAGAGATTATTTATTTCGCTTTTCGATAATCTCTTGCGCAACGTTTGGTGGAACTTCCTCGTATTGAGCTAATTCCATCGTTGAAGCGGCGCGACCCTGAGACATTGAGCGAATGTCCGATGTGTAGCCGAACATATTTGCTAATGGCACAAATGCCTTAATCAACTTAGCGCCACCCATCAAGTCTTCCATGGCGTCGATACGTCCGCGACGTGAGTTAAGGTCGCCGATGATATCACCCATGAAGTCTTCTGGTGTAGTAACTTCAACCTTCATGACTGGCTCAAGCAAGATTGGGTTAGCCTGCTTAATACCTTCACGAGCAGCTATCGAACCTGCCAATGAGAAGGCCAATTCTGAGGAGTCGACATCGTGGTACGAACCATCGTAAAGTGTAGCCTTAACGTCAACAACTGGATAGCCAGCAATAACACCGCCTTCCAATGTTTCGCGAATACCCTTCATTACGGCTGGGCGATATTCCTGAGGAACCACACCACCCTTAATTTCATCGACGAATTCAAAGCCTTTACCAGTCTCATTCGGCTCAAAGCGAACCCAAACGTCACCATATTGACCGCGACCACCAGACTGCTTGGCGTGCTTACCTTGAACTTCAGAACGACCCTTGATGCTTTCGCGGAAGGCAACCTGAGGCTCACCAATGTTGGCTTCAACCTTAAATTCGCGCTTCATACGGTCAATAAGAATATCTAGGTGCAACTCACCCATTCCTGACATAATTGTCTGACCTGTTTCTTCGTCTGTGTGAATTCGGAAAGTTGGGTCTTCTTCAGCCAAGCGCTGCAATGCCAGCGCCATTTTTTCCTGGTCAGCCTTTGATTTTGGCTCAACAGCAATCGATACTGGTGGTTCTGGGAATTCAATTGACTCAAGAGCAATCGGATGAGCTACGTCTGCTAACGTGTTACCAGTTGCGGTAGACTTCAAGCCAACCACAGCGGCGATGTCACCAGCTTCAACCTTGCTGATTTCTTCACGCTTGTCAGCAAACATACGAACGATTCGTCCAATTCGCTCTTTTTCACCAGTTGTCGTATTAAGAACGTAGCTTCCTGAGGTCAAAACACCAGAATAGACACGAACGAAGATCAATTTACCAACAAATGGGTCGGCAGCAATCTTAAACGCCAAAGCAGACAAAGGCTCCTTGTCTGATGGCTTGCGACTAACTTCGTCGCCAGTCTTTGGATTCTTACCCCAAATTTCATCAACGTCTAGAGGGCTTGGCAAGAAGTCAACCATCAAGTCAAGCAACTTCTCAACGATCACACCGCGACCGTCACCACCAGTAACTAGGTAAAAGTCACCAGCCAAAACGCGCTTGCGTAGAGCCATCTTCAGCTCATCAACGGTAATAGCTTCTTCGCCCTGCTCCAAGAACTTCATAGTAAGTTCATCATCAGCCTCAACGGCGTTTTTCAACCAACAGAGAACGTGCGTTCTTAGCTTTTTTTCAAGCATGTCAGCTGGAATTTCACCAACCTTAAGCTCGTGGTCTGTGTAGTCGTCGTAGGTGTAAGCCTTTCATGTCAATCAAGTCGACAACACCGTTGATAGTCTTCTCAAAACCAATTGGCAAGTGAACTGGGAAAGCCTGCTTACTCAAGCGGTTGTGAATTGACTCAAGAGATTTGTGAAGTCACCGCCGGTCTGGTTGATCTTGTTAACAAAACAAATACGTGGCACGCCGTACTTATTGGCCTGGCGCCAAACAGTTTCAGACTGAGCTTCAACACCCATCTTACCGTCAAAGACAGTGACTGCACCGTCAAGCACGCGCAAACTACGCTCAACCTCAGCGGTAAAGTCGATGTGTCCCGGGGTGTCGATGATGTTAATCTTGTGATCTTTCCAGAAACAAGTCACAGCAGCTGACGTAATAGTAATACCACGTTCTTTCTCCTGTGCCATCCAGTCGGTGGTAGCACCGTCACCTTCACCACGAACCACACCGATCTTATGTGTCAAACCAGTGCGGTACAAAAATACCCTCAGTTGTCGTCGTTTTTACCGGCGTCAATATGGGCAATAATACCAATATTTCTAAAAATTCTTTAGCGGAACATGCGTCTCTGCCATAAATTTTTCCTTTATATTACGTTAATTTGCCGAGATTTTTTTGGTCATTTTTTTGGCACCAAAAAAACTACTCTTGCGTTTTTATTATATCAGTTATCTATGTTTTTTTGACTAGCTCTGAGTCGGAGGATTTTTTTAGACTCGTTGTCGCTCTGAGCTGGCGCTGCAGGCGGATAGTTAGTTGGGGGCTGCTCTATAGGCGGCTGCGCGTATGTTGGCGGATATTGACCAGGTTGCTGTGGATAGTAGTTCTGTTGCGAATATTGTTGTTGCGGCGGAGTTGGTTGTTGATATGGCTGCTGTGGATACTGAGACTGCTGCGGGAATTGTCCAGCGACAGGATATGGATAGGCATTCATATTTCGGCGATTACTGACAGAAACAGCAATTGCGATAATTGACACTGTTACGAATAATGCCCCCGTTGAAAGAATCACCACAACCACGATTATAACTGTAGTGTTATTTTTCTGATTCGCTCGTTCCAGCTTCTGCGCTAGATGCCTCGCTTTCCGTAGAGTCATCTGGAGTATTGGATGAAACTTCGATCATCTTCGCCACCAAATAATTGTCGGGGTATTTTTTATCCAATTGCTCAAATTTAGCTTTTGCCTGAGAATATTTACCTTGAGAAAAACTCTCCAAGCCATCTTTCCAGAGCTTAGTCAATTCGCCGTTTGCCGATAACGCAACATTATTTTTCTTCGCCATAGTTTTCAGATCAGCGACATCACGAAATACCCCCTCTCCAAAACAAGAATTGTTGCGTTCACTCCTATCCGCACAGGATGAACCGCCGTAGGTGTTTAGTCCAATCTGCTTACCATCGTCATCGAACGCTGGACCACCACTGTTGCCTGCCGCAATTTGCGCACTCATTGAAAATAGCTTATGTCCGCCCGCGTCACTAGCCAAACCAGAAACATCACCTTGAGTAACAGTTGGAACAGTCTTACTCTTCTTCGTATTTACGCCGTCGTCGACAATCGCTGGATAGCCAATCGCCGTCACCCGATCGCCTCTAGAAATCCTAGAGCTATCGCCCAACTCTACCGCTGGAAATCGCCCTTCAACCTTCAGAATTGCTACATCACTTTTGTCGCTATTCAGATCCATCCCACGACCCTTCAAATCAACTTCCGCGTCAATTTTCTTGGCTGGAATATTAGTCTTCGTCTTTTTCCACTTAAGATTGCCCGAACTGTCATCTTCGCGCACAATAGGTTCGCTTGAGGTCTGAATGACATAATCGTATCGATCGTTTTGCGAACGTATATTATCGGCAGGAACTTGGTTGATAAGACCGAGAATTGCCGCTTGCGCACTCTGATCGCCGCCATTAGCTTTATTTGCCAAATCCCGAAGCGTTTCTCGAGTCACATAGCCCGCATCTACCACAAACTTTATATATTTATTCATGTTCTCTTGAGTATTGATACCCATGATCATACTTTGGTTCGAAACTTCAGTAACATGCCCGTTTGTAGCAATGTAGCCGTCATCAGAAACAATCGATCCACTACCAATTCCACCTGTACACAAACCATTCAGCTGCATACTCGCGCCATTCTGCGCCGTATAAATCATATCAGCACAACGATATGTTCCCACGCGGACCGTAACAATTTGATTCCTTGCCACCACTTTAATAACAGAATCTTCGTCCAGTTCATCCAAAGTATTTGTAGTGTCTTTATCTTCTGAAAAATTTTCCGCCTTAGTTTCAGTCTTAGCTATCGTAACTGAAGCCACTTGCGCCTCATTATTGCCATCAGCCCTAACCAAGTAGCTACTGTCTGGATTCTGGAAAGTTACCTTAGCGACCAGCGCCTCCAGCTGGTCAATATATGGCTGGGTGTACGAATTCTTGCTCAATGCAAAAAATCGTCATCCAGTACGGCCTGCCGTTCTGAATCGTCAAATAAGTTATTTTTCGCCAGTTTTCTGCCACTTGCCGTCAATAGTGCTTCCGTAATCAACGACCATCTTCTTAAACTTACGTCCAGAAATCGTCGCGTCGCTGGTGTGATATTTTAAGTTAGGATTATCCTTCTTCTGCTTGTTGATATCGCCCTGAAGCATTAAATCCAAATCTGAATATTTCTTCGTGTCCTTGTATTTCTCAGGCATCGTTGAGCGATCAAAATAAGCTTTTTTGCGCGAAGTTACGATTGAGAAGTCTGGCATAATCTTCCTAAATGAGAATTGCTCTTCTTCCTCCTTCGGCTTTTCTGAATCTTTTCTGAAATGTAATCGCAAAATCGCATAAGCGCGACTTTCTTTCAGCTCATCATCAGCATATGTAGTGGCGCTATACTGTTTTTCATTAGAATCACTATTTAAGACGTGACCTTCGCCAGTAAAAATACTCTTGTCGTATCGAATTGAATAGCCATATTTGGAAACGACCTTCTGCGAGTTCTTAGCATCTTCTTCGGCAAAAATTTTCTGGATCTTCTTTTTTGCGGTTTTACTAACTCCGGAAGAGCGGTTATTATTAACGACAATCAGCCCAACTATAACGGAGATCAAGAAAACCACACCCAGAACGATGGCTACAATTTTTAATTTCTTCATTGACTTCTGATTCATACTGCTCCAATCCTAACGATAATTTACAAATTGCAAAGGTGTGTCATAATCACTTTCTCGCAATAAACTAATAACTTTCTGCAGTTCGTCCTTCGACGCAGAAGTAACACGAACGAGGTCGCCCTGAATTTGAGGCTTAGCTTTCGGCGCATTAGCGCGAATATCAGTGGCAATCTGCTTCGCCGTCGGCTGATCAAGACCTTGCTTGAACGGAATCTCCCAAGTCGTCTTCAAGTTCGAGACAACTTTCTCTTTTGATAAATCCAGGACTTTGCTCGACTGACCACGCCCCGCCAACTTCTTACGCACAATGTCTAACACGGCGTCAACTTGCCAATCATTGTCGCCGGTAATTTTCAGACCCTTTTTATCATCCAGCCAATCAATTGCCGCGCTAGTCCCCTTAAAATCATAACGCCCTTGAATTTCTTTTTCAGCCTGCATGAAAACATTATTCATCTCAGCCTTGTCAATTTCTGACACAACATCAAACGAAAAACTCGCCATTTCTCCCTCCTAATTTTTTTCTATTATACCAAAAAATCGCCCCGTTTAGAGCGATTTTCTGATTTTGCTCTCAGGCAATAATTAGCCGCGAGCAAAGTGCGCAAAAGCGCGGTTAGCTTCAGCCATCTTATGCGTGTCTTCCTTCTTCTTGAAGGCAGCACCAGCTTCATTGTAAGCGTCAACGATTTCCAACGCCAATCGCTGTGAATATGGCATTCCACTGCGAGCGCGAGCTGATTGAACTAACCAACTGAACGCATAGTGCAATTGACGATGTCCCTGAACTGGGAATGGAATCTGGTAGTTAGCACCACCAACGCGACGAGATTTAACCTCGAAGCTTGGGCTAACGTTCTTCAATGCTTTTTCAAACACTGCCAATGGATCTTCAGAATCCAATTTCTTAGCAGCAGTTTCTAGGGCTGCGTAAACAGCGCGTTCAGCCGCCAACTTTTTTTACCGTCTAGCATTGACTTGTTGATCAAGCGCTGAACCAGCACGCTTTGGTATCGGCGATCAGGTTTAAGTTCGCGCTGCAACTTCTTGGTAACTTTACGAGGCATGATTATTTATCCCCTTTCTTTGTACCGTACTTAGAGCGACCCTTCTTACGGTTGTTGACGCCTTGAAGGTCAAGCGCACCACGTACGATGTGATAACGCACACCAGGAAGGTCAGGCACACGACCACCGCGGATCAAGACCACAGCGTGCTCCTGCAAGTTGTGACCTTCACCACCGATGTACGCCCAAACTTCATAGCCGTTATTCAATTTAACACGAGCAACCTTACGCAAAGCTGAGTTTGGTTTCTTTGGCGTCTTAGTCGTCACACGCACACAAACACCACGCTTAAGCGGTGCGTTCTGGTCGTAATAACGTGTTTTTAGGGCGTTATGAATACGACCCTAGTGCTGGCGACTTGGACTTTTTCTTAGCCGTTTGGCGCGGTTTACGCACCAATTGGTTGATTGTTGGCATCCAATTTCTCCTTGGTTGATTAACTAATTATGGCAATTTGCCTTACGGTTTGGATTCAGCAACTCCTCTCCGTGTCTATACCTTTTCCGCCGAGATTGCGATCTGTACACATTCAAACCACCGCGCACTCCGAAAAGAGGAAACTCTGTGTCTATTCTAGCACAGATTGCGTAAAAGTAAAGACTCAGAGTCTAAAGAATCAGACTTAAGAAGCCAATCCAGAAAAAAAGTAGATGATTATCACACATACTCACCCTAATCCATCACCTCCACTAGGAATATTTTCTTTTCAAAGCCGCCGCGTTTTTCTGCTTTTTCTGCGCGAATTTTTTCTAATTCTTCCGCAGTACAACTATGCAGGCTTGCAAGAGCATAGACTACTTCCATGATATCGGCAAGCTCATCGGTATTTTTTTATCTTTTTTTATATTCCTCTACCTCTTCGACTAGCTTTTTTGTAAGCTCCACGGCGTATTCTTCTGCTGTAAGTATTTTGTGAGTTGATTTTTGCCCGTTGTCCTTAATGATTTCCAAAATTTTATCGCGGACAAGTTTGTTATATACTGGCATAAAACCTCCTTTAATTGTTTATTACGTTGCTTACGACATTTATGAGCGGCGTACATTCGTCATACGTATTATCATATCCCAAACCTATCCTTACCGCACCATCTAGGCGAAGTGTCAAGTTCTCCATATTGAACTAAGTCGTCAATTATTATATAACTTTTTTCCTATAAAAATCAATACATATCATCCAGAGCAAAGACTTCGAATCTACATACAGTGCTTTATGAGCTACCAAATAAAATAATCATCATACGCAAAACACCCGACCTTATAATCAAGGTACGGGTGTTGCGGATTATTGTGGTCAGACCTACCTATTAAGCAGCGACTTCTTCTTCGACGAACTCGTCTTCGCTCGGTGTTTCGAATTCTTCGCTTTCTTCGACTGCGCCAGTTCCTACTGGAATCTTGCGGCCGATGATGACGTTTTCCTTCAAACCGTGCAAGTGGTCGGCTCGACCAGATACAGCAGCATTGATCAGCACGCGAGTAGTATCCTGGAAGGATGCGGCTGATAGCCATGAGTCGCTCCAGATTGACACCTTCGTGATGCCGAGTAGCAATTGCGTGTAACTAATCAAGTTCTTACCTTCAGCAGCCAATTGCTTATTCGCATTGACCACAGCAGCCTTAGAAACGATGTCACCAGTCACGAATTCACTATCACCAGCATCTTCGATTTGCACACGGCTAAACATTTGGCGAACAATAATCTCCAAGTGCTTGTCAGCCACGTCCTGACCCTGAGCAGCGTAGATTCGCAGAACTTCGTTGATGATGTAGCGCTGAGTTGCCTCAACACCCTTAAGTCGCATCAAATCGTGCAAGTTCAACGATCCAGTTGTCAATCGATCACCAGCTTCGACAACATCGTTTGCCTTAACGACCAACTGCATATTGCCTGGAATTTCGTAGCGAGTTGGCGAAGCAGCCTCTGCCGCGATCACCAAAGTATCCTCAGCCGACTCAATCACACCGTCAAATGGCGCGATCAAAGGTCGAGTGTCGCTCTCGCCAGTTGCCAAGACATCGCCAGCCTTGACGCTTGAGCCAGCCTTAACTACAACGGTTCGACCCTCCAATGGCAATCGCTCAACCTTGCCAGATTCTGGTGTAATTTGAACGATATATTTCTTGCCATCTTCCCAAACGTCAACCAAACCAGCAACTTCCGTAATGAATGCTTGACCTTTTGGTGTGCGCGCTTCAAACAATTCTTCAACACGAGGCAAACCTTGGGTAATGTCACCACCAGCAACACCAGAGTTGTGGAAGGTACGAAGCGTCAACTGAGTACCTGGCTCACCAACTGACTGAGCGGCGATAACACCGACTGGCTGATGATTGCCAACCAATTTACCAGTCGACATATCAATACCGTAACTTCGCTGCGGAATACCATTAAGATTGTTCGTTGATAGTACAGACTGAATCTTAACGCTTTCAATGCTTTCGTCGTCATCAATTGAATCTGCGATTTCACGCGTGATCAATTCATTCTTATTGACGTGACCTGGAATTGTTTCAGCAGCATAACGACCAGCCAAACGGTTTGAGAAGTCAATCATCGTCTCTTCAGTTTCTGATCGGTAAATTGCGTAACCTTCGTCATCTCCATCAGTGTCTTCAACGGTAAAGACATCTTGTGCAACGTCTACCAAACGACGAGTCAAGTAACCTGAGTCGGCAGTCTTAAGAGCTGTATCAATAAGACCCTTACGTGCGCCACGAGTTGCAATAAAGGCTTCAAGACTAGACAAACCGCCGGTGTAAGAGCTGCGGATTGGAAGCTCAATCTCATGGTTGGTTGCGTCCATCTGAACACCGATCATCGCGCTCGCCAACTTCACGTTGGAAATATCACCACGAGCACCAGAGTTAACCATCATAGAAATACTGGTGTCCATGTGTGCCAATTGGTCTTTCAGGAATGCCGTAATCTTATTGTCGACGTTTCGCCATGCGCTAACCGTCAAGTTATATCGCTCTTCCTCAGTAATCAAACCTTGGTCGAATTGCTCAGAAATCAAAGCCGCCTTAGCATCACCTTCAGCCACAAATTGAGGGATTTCCTCGAAGTGGACGTAGTCGGTCATACCAGTCGACACAGCCGCAACCGTAGCAAAGCGGAAAGCTTGACCCTTCATGCGGTCTGCAATCTTAGCGGTTTCTTCGGCGCCGTACTTGTTAAAGATTTGCGCCAGCACTTTCTTAAGCTGTTTCTTGGTCTGGACATTATTGTCATACGGGAAATCTTCAGGCAGAATTTCATTGAAGAAGACGCGACCCAAAGTTGTTTCACGCATTTTACCTTTCGCAAAGATACGAATTGGAGTTTGCAAGTGAATTACGCCATTGTCGTAAGCCATTTCTGCTTCGTAAACAGAACTGTAAGTCTTAATCTTATCAGTCTGAGCTTGTGGCTTGTCGTAAGTCAAGTAATAGTTACCAAGCACAATGTCCTGCGAAATGTGCAGCACTGGCGCACCATCGGCAGGCTTCAATAAGTTGGCAGTTGCGCTCATCAATTCACGAGCCTCAGCCTGAGCTTCTTTTGACAATGGCAAGTGAACAGCCATCTGGTCACCGTCGAAGTCGGCGTTAAATCCGGCACAAACTAGCGGGTGCAACTGAATAGCTTTTCCTTCAACCAAAACTGGCTGGAAAGCTTGAATTGACAAACGGTGCAAACTCGGTGCGCGGTTAAGCAACACATACTTTCCTTCAATTGCTGAATCCAGCGCGTCCCAAACTACCGCTTCGCCAGCTTCGATTAGACGTGAAGCCGAGCGAATATTGTGCGCGAATTCGTTCTTAATCAACCAGCTAATCACGAATGGCTTGAACAATTCCAGCGCCATTTGTTTTGGCAAACCACATTGGTTAATCTTCAATTTTGGACCAACCACGATAACCGAGCGACCAGAATAGTCAACACGCTTACCAAGAAGGTTCTGGCGGAAGCGACCCTGCTTACCCTTTAGCATATCGCTCAAGCTCTTCAAGCTGCGGCGACCACCAGTCGAGCTAACCGCACGACCGCGTGATGCTGAATTGTCAATTAAAGCGTCAACAGCTTCCTGAAGCATGCGCTTTTCATTGCGCTGAATAACTTCTGGCGCGTTAAGCTCAATCAACTTCTTCAAGCGATTGTTTCGGTTGATAATTCGGCGATACAAATCGTTCAAGTCAGATGTCGCAAATCGGCCACCAGACAACGCCACCATTGGACGAAGATCCGGAGGAATCACCGGCAGAACAGTCATACATAGGCTTGATGGCTTAATGCCAGCAGATTCCATACTTTCAAGCATCTTCAAACGCTTTAGTAACTTCTTCTGTCGCTGACCTTTTGCGGTTTCAGCTTCCTCTGTCAATTCAGCGATAAGCTTTGGCAACTCAATCTTGTCCAAAAGTTCCTTGACTGCGCTGGCACCCATGCCAACTTCAATCAATTCGTCATATTCTTCTGGCAAGTTGCGATATTCGCTCTCTGAAATCAAAGCGCCCCTGTTTAAGCTCTCCAATTGAGATTTCTTACCAACGTAAGATTCTTCCAATTCCTCAACTTCACGGCTCTGCTCTTTAGCTAGTTGCTTAACGTCAGCGCCATCTTCTTCAGCCATTTTTTCGTAGCGGATTTTGATAGCCTTACGAGCCAAATCAGTTTCCGCTTCCAAATCTGCCAAATATTGATCACGAGTTGCTTCGTCAACGCTTAAGATAACGTAAGTTGCAAAGTAAACGATTTTCTCAATATTGCGAACCGTCATACCAAGCAGCTGGCTCATTGCGCTTGGAGTGCCGCGCATAAACCAAATGTGCGCAACTGGAACTGCCAATTGAATGTGACCCATTCGCTCACGGCGAACGATTGATTTAGTAACCAATTCACCATTCTTATCGACAGCAGCTTCGCGTGATCGAACACCCTTAAGCTTTGAGTCGTGTGGATTAATATCCTTAACTGGACCAAAGATTCGCTCACAGAACAATCCGTCACGCTCTGGCTTTTGTGTGCGATAGTTAATTGTTTCTGGCTTCAAAACTTCGCCGTAGCTCCATTTCAGAATATCTTCTGGGCTAGCTACCGCCAAACGAACCGCGTCAAAATCGCTGATGCCCGTTGCGTTAAATGCAGAATTTGCCATCTTACGCGTCCTCCTTTATTTCTTCTACTTCATCAATATCTTGCACGCTCATACCATCGTCAATTTCACCGATGTCATCTGATTCATCCAAGTATGTTTCTTCTTCCTCATTGTCAGCGGCAACGGTTTTGTCTTCCGGACCACTTGAAGCGATAACATGCTCAGCGTCAACTGCAGCCTCATCGTCAACCAAATCAACTCGAAGACCCAAACCTTGAAGCTCCTTAACCAACACGTTGAATGATTCTGGAAGTTTTGGACCAACAATCGGCTCATCCTTAATGATTGACTCGTAAGCCTTTGCGCGACCGTAAACATCGTCGGACTTAATTGTCAACATTTCCTGTAGGGTTGCAGCGGCACCGTAAGCTTCCAATGCCCAAACCTCCATTTCACCGAAGCGCTGACCACCGTTTTGCGCCTTACCACCAAGTGGCTGCTGAGTAACCATCGTGTATGGACCAGTTGAGCGGGCGTGAATCTTGTCAGAAACCATGTGGTGCAACTTAATCATGTGCATCACACCGACTGTTGTTCGCTCCTCAAACGGTTCACCGGTGCGGCCGTCAAACAATTGACTCTTACCGTCACGCGCCAAACCAGCTTTTTCTAGCTCGTCGGAAATCTTCTCACTTGGAACACCGTTAAATGACGGAGTTGCCACGCGGTAGCCCAATGCTCGCGCCGCCATACCAAGGTGAGTTTCAAAAATCTGACCAAGGTTCATGCGGCTTGGCACACCAAGTGGGTTCAAAACTACGTCAACCGGCGTACCGTCCTCTAGGAATGGCATATCTTCAACAGGAAGAACTTTCGCCACAACACCCTTGTTACCAAATCGTCCAGCCATCTTATCACCAACGCCAATCTTTCGCAATTGCGCAACGAAGATCTGAATTTGCATCAAAACGCCAGCCTTCAATTCGTGGCCATTTTCACGACTAAAGATCTTAACGCCAACGACTTTACCACCGCCCGCGTTGTTCATTCGCTGTGATGTATCGCGAACATCCTTAGCTTTTTCACCGAAGATTGCGCGAAGCAGACGTTCCTCAGAGCTCAATTCCTGCTCACCCTTTGGTGTAATCTTACCAACCAAGACATCGCCAGCCTTAACCTCGGAACCGATTTGAACAATTCCGTTCTCGTCCAGGTGACGCAAACTTTCCTCGGAAACGTTTGGAATATCGCGCGTCACAATCTCTGGACCAAGCTTCGTCTCACGAACCTCAACGGTGTAATCCTTAATGTTAATGCTTGTCAATCGATCATCTTCAACCAAACGACGACTCATAATAATCGCGTCTTCCATGTTGTAGCCACCCCATGGCATGAAGGCAACCAGAAGGTTTTTACCTAGGGCAATTTCACCGCCGGCAATCGAGGCGCCTTCAATCAGAATGTCACCTTTCTTCACCTTGTCGCCACGCTCAACGCGAACTTTTTGGTTGTAACAACGATCGTCATTATTTTTTACGAAATGCTTTAATGTATAAATCTTTACGCCGTCAGCATATTTAACATGAACTTCGTCAGCGTCAGCGCGAACGACTTCGCCGTCGGCGCTAGCTTGAATCAAGTGACCACTGTTCTCAGCCACAGCCTTCTCAATTCCAGTACCAACAGTTGCGGATTCTGGGCACAATAGAGGAACCGCCTGACGTTGCATGTTTGAACCAGTCAAAGCACGGTCAACGCGCGTCTTTTCAATAAATGGCACCAGCGCCGCAGTCGAACCTAGAATCTGACGGTGAGCTGCATCCATGAATGTAACTTGGCTAGCATCAACTTGCGATGGCTGCATGTTACTTCGAGCATTAACGCGCTCGTCGCGGAAAGTTCCATCTTCGTTAAGAGCCTCACCAGCATCAGCGATAACCTCACCAATTTCCTGTGAAGCATCCAAGTAAACAAGTTCGTCAGTGACTTTTCCGTCTTTCACGCGAAGATATGGAGTCTCGATAAATCCGTATTCATTAACACGTGCATAAGCCGCCAAGTTCAACACCAAACCAATGTTTGCACCTTCTGGTGTTTCCACTGAACAGATACGACCATAGTGAGTTGGGTGGGCGTCGCGGACTTCAAATCCAGCGCGCTCACGAGTCAAACCGCCAGGACCAGTCGAACTCAAGCGTCGCTTGTGGCTCAATTCTGACAATGGGTTAACCTCGTCAAGCAACTGTGACAGCTGGCTTGAAGTAAAGAACTCACGAACTGCTGCAACAATTGGACGTGCGTTGATCAATTGGCTTGGGCTAACACTTTCCAAATCAGCCACGCTCATACGATCCATTGCATTGCGCTGCATTCGAAGCATACCAACGCGGAACTGTCGGGCAATCAATTCACCAACCAAGCGAACTCGACGGTTACTCAATGCGTCAATGTCGTCAGCCGGCTCTTGTGTATTGTTCAAGCGAATAACCTCACGCAAAATCGCCACCAAATCGCTCATTTGCAACGTACGATTTTCTGCTGTATTAGCAACATCCAGACCCAAACGTTGGTTCAATTTATAACGACCAACCCGCGAATAATCGAACCGCTTGAAGTCAAAGAACATTCGCTCAATCATCTGACGAGCGTTATCAACTGTCGCCAAATCGCCTGGACGCAATCGACGATAAACCTCAATCAACGCCTCGTTCGCACCGCGAGAAGTATCCTTGTCCAAAGTTTCGTCAATGTATTTTACGTCGCCAGTATCGATATCAGCGAACAACTCTTTAATTTCGCTAGTCTTTGGATAACCCAAAGCGCGCAACAAAGTCGTTGCTGGCATCTTACGGCGGCGGTCAATTTTTACGTAAATCGCGCCATTAGAAGCCGTCTCGAATTCCATCCAAGCTCCACGTCCTGGAATGATTTTTGCGCCGTAGTAATTACGTCCCGCTACTGTTTCAGCGGTGAAGAAAACACCAGCAGAGCGAATCAACTGGCTAACAACCACGCGCTCCGTACCGTTGATAATGAACGTACCGCGCTCGGTCATCCATGGATATTCACCGAGGTAAATTTCTTGCTCTTCAACTACACCGGTTGTCTTGTTTGTCAATTCAACTGTTGCGTGCAGCGGAGCTTCAAATGTCAAGTTATTTTCCTTGGCAAATTGGTCAGTGTTTTTTGGCTCGCCAAAATAGTATTTGCCGAACTTTAATGACAACTTCTGACCAGTATAGTCGTCAATTGGGTTAATTTCTGAAAATATCTCACTCAAACCTTCTTCGACGAACCAGCGCCAAGAATCTTTTTGGTGAGCGATTAAGTTTGGTAGCGGCAGGGCATTATCACCAGAGGTGAAATAGACGCGCTCGCTACTTGTGGTTGGTTTTTTTGCCACAGGCGTAAACACTCCTCGCTTTAATTAGTGGTTAATAGACGGCCGTGAAGATCTCTAATTCATAGCCCAAAATCACGATTTGCCACTCGCAATTTTCACCCGCCATGAATACACTACTTCTATAACTACTCATTATGACGAAAAGTGTCAATAAAATCAAGGGGTTTTACTAGTGTTTTTCAATATTATCAATCAACATATTGTGAACTTCGTCAATCGTCCCGTCAGCAGAAATTACCGGAATTCCGTACGCCTCGGCAATCTCCAAATATCCATCGTCGACTTTTTTCTGAAAATCTTGCCCACGCGACTCAAAAGTATCGGGATTTTTCAACTCGCCACGCATAGAAATTCGCTCTTCCCGCTTATCACGGCTCAAGATTAAAATAACCATAACGTCTGGCTTCAAGTATTTTTTTCATCGGTGAATAATTCTGTCAATCGCAGAATTTCTGACTCGTCATAACCTTCGCCTCGCCCCTGATAAACCAGCGTTGAGATATAATTTCTCGCACTCAAAACGATTTCCCCACGCTCCAACGCAGGCTGAATTTTTTCCCGCCATAATTCACGCCGAGCTGCAGAAAATAGCGCCACATTCACCGCCGCAGAGCGCGCCAAATCGCCATTTTTTTAATCACTTTTTCGAAGTTCATTTGCTATCGGAGTTGATTTTTTTCCGGATCGTCACTTCCCGGCTCCTCAATCACGCAAACCGTTCGCCCGATTGACTGAAAATATTCCGCCAATTTCGCGACCTGCGTTGATTTGCCCGTTCCGTCATTGCCCTCGATAACTATATATTTTCCCGCGTCGCCCATCATCACCTCGTAATTACAATGTGCGGCTTCTGTAGAAATATCAGCCATTTTTTCGTTTTGCCATCAATTTTTATCAAGTGAGTATGCTGATGTATCATCGACTTGGTTTTTGCTGCCTTGGGCTCGAGCGTAAATTGAATAGCCACTAGATTCAAACCCTAGCAACCTGATTCATATAGTCAATTTTTTTCCTCATCGCTCAAATTCGCCAACGAATCGACGTGCCGTTTCGGTATCACCATCAAATGGTCGTCCACGCCGCAGCCATCCCAAAAAAATCATAGCCAAATCGATTTTTTTAATGATTAGGCAATGCTGCGTTTCTTCTACGACTTGACTAGTGTGCTGTTTTTACTAATTGACAGAAGTCGCAACTTTCAGACCTATTACTTTTCTTATGATTCTTATATTCTTTTTCTTTTGTCCGCCAACGGAACATTGAGCCAGTCATCATTATAAAACCCCCTCGCTTAGACCCGAAATTTTCATCGGTTTATGCCGACGATCCTTAAACGCCCGCGGCAACATCATTTCTGGACGCCAAGTTTTTATCAATTCATCCAAATCGTCAGTGTGCTGATATTTGCCGCTCATTCCGCCGCGTCCACTAGCATATCCGCCGTCAACCTGACCAGTGTGATGAAAAATCAATTGCCCAATTCTCTCGCCAACAGGCAAAACTACGCTCTCGTGTTTATTCAAATTGTAAATCTCAAGCGTAATCCGATTGATATATCCCGGATCAACCCATCCAGCATCAAAACACACCGCCACACCATTTCGCCCCCAAGAGCTACGACTTTTCACCTCAGCCGCGCCGCCATGCGTTCGAATCCCAACAAATTCGTGCGTATGCGCCAAATTCGCTCACCAGGCTTCAAAACGATAATCGGATGATCTGGCGGAATATTCTTAAATTCCCGAAAACCGTGCCGCTCGCACCATTCGGCGTGCGGAATCGCCTTAAGTGGACCCTTGAAGTATCGATTGACATCAGACTCGTCAAACGGATTATAAACTCGCGAAATATCGTCATATTCCTGCTTATAAAAATTAAAGCCTAGCGTAAAATCTAAGCTGGCTTCCGATACGTTTTTTGGGTTGAACGGCGTACAGACAATTGTCCCGTCTTCAATCGCCGCTAATATATCTTTATTTGAGTACACGCTCACTAAACACCTCCTATTGCGTGATTTTTCTACCAAATCTTATTATGGCAAGTTTACGCATTTCTATCAAGCTTTCAGTAAATTTTACAGCATGTTAAACTGAAATTATGGAAAAAGCCATTATTGTAGCTTATGATAAAAACCGCGCCATCGGACAAAATGGCGATATGCCGTGGGGGCGAAGTTTACCGGCCGACTTGGCGAATTTTAAGCGTTTGACGAGAAATAGCAATGTCATTATGGGCAGAAAAACGTTTGAGTCAATTGGTTCGCGACCACTTCCAGACAGAGAAAATATTGTCATTTCATCCAAGCCAACTGGCATCAAAAAAGTTCTTACAGCTATGAATTTGCAGAGCGCCCTAGCTTTATCACGGTATCCAACTTTTATTATTGGTGGCTCGCAAGTTTATAAAGACGCGCTAGACATTCCAGAAATTGACACTATTTACGCCACGGAAATTGACGCCGAGTTTCCCGATGCTGACACTTTTTTCCCAGATATAAATATGAACATATGGGAGGAAGTGGATCGAATACATCACCCAGCGGATGCTGAAAATAGTTACGATTTTGATTTTGTGATATATAAAAGAAAATAGCCTTCTTAAGTTGACAGTATTTGGTATTTGTGGTATGATAAAGCTCATGAATGAGCAATATAATCTATGTATCACAGATCTCAAAACTCTCAAAGAGAGTGGCGATCTTAAAATTGCAGATATGCCAGAATATAAGAATTCAGTGCACACTCTCCTCGCGATACTTGTCGATAGTCCTACCTATAATGAGGACGGAACGGTCAACAGCAAAGCACTCTTGCTAGAAAGAGGAACGTCCGAAGAAGATGGTAGCTTTACAGCAAAAGGAATGTATAGAGATATACAGCTTAATCCCGACACCAGACAATATAAGATTCTGCCGAAGAAAAATCTCCGTAAAAAATAAACCTTAGCCACTCAGACTATAAGTGTAAATCACTTCACACTACACGGCGATCGGCGCTTTTATTGCTGGATGGCATTCATAGTCCTCCAGGCGAATATCATCAATCGTGAAATCGTCAATATTCTTGATGTCTGGATTGAGCCACAGTTTCGGTAGCGGCAGCGGACGGCGCGATAATTGCTCGTCAACTTGCGCGCGATGATTATTGTAAATATGTGCACTATTTAAGGTATGGATAAACTCGCCGGGTTGCTTGTCGGTAACTTGAGCGACAATCGACAAAGTAGCGCATAGCTGGCAATGTTAAACGGCACCCCAAGGAACATATCTGCCGATCTCTGAGTCAGCGCCAAATCCAGTTTGTCCTTCTCGCCGTTCTTGCCAGGTCTTACGTTAAATTGAAACATCGTATGACACGGAGGCAGCCCGCCAGCTTGAACGATGTCATCAATTTCCGCCACATTCCACGCGCTCACGATATTCCGACGCGACTCTGGATTTGTCTTTATCATGTCAATGGCGCTCTGAATCTGGTCAATAGTTCCGCCCTTCCCGTCCGGCCATTTTCGCCATTGAACACCATAAACAGGACCCAAATTTCCCCATTCTTCAGCAAACGCGTGATCGTTCGCAATCTTATCAATAAATTCCTTCATTCCAGTGCGCCATTCATCGCCGTTAATTTCTGGTATTTCCTGACCAGTTTTTTCCAAATAATTCTTGTACGGCCACTCATCCCAAATATGAACGCCGTTTTGTGCCAAATATTCAATATTGCCCGTACCCTTAAGAAACCATAAAAGCTCATGAGCGACGCTTTTGAAATATAACTTCTTCGTGGTCATAGCTGGAAATCCGTCCACCAAATTATATCGCGTCTGAATACCGAAAACTTCCGTCGTCCCCGTTCCCGTACGGTCGCCTTTTTGCACACCGTTATCACGAACGTATTTCAATGCGTCTAAATATTGCCTCATAAGCCCTCCTTGCCTATCTCAAATTATGACAATATCCCTCAAAAACCACAAGCAGAATCACTAGTAGTTTTAACAACAAACACGCAATTTTTTACGACAATTTAGTCAAGACTTTGTCGATTAGACCGTACTTTACGGCCTCATCTGGCGTCATCCAATAATCACGCTCCATATCGGACTTAACCTTAGCCAACTTCTGACCGGTGTTTTTCGCCATAATCTTCGCTAACATCTCCTTAACTTCCAAAGTTTCCTTCATGTCAATTTCCATGTCGGTCACTTTTCCGTGCGTTCCAGAAGACGGCTGATGAATCATCACCTTAGCGTGCGGCAAGCAAAACCTCTTGCCCTTAGCGCCAGAGCTGAGCAAAAACGCTCCCATGCTTGCCTGCAAACCAATTCCATACGTCGCCACATCGGGCTTTATAAAATTCATCGTGTCGTAAATTGCCATTCCGTCATAAACGCTGCCGCCTGGACTATTGATATATAGCGATATATCAGCTTGCGGGTCAACATATGCCAAATGCAGCAATTGCGCCACTACGCTGTTCGCGGTATGTTCGTTAACGTCTTCACCAAGAAAAATAATTCTCTCATTCAACAATCTCGAATAGATATCAAAAGCACGCTCGCCGTCGGCCGACTTTTCAACGACAGTTGGAATGAGATATGATTTTGGCATATTTACCTTATTTCTTCGTGTTTAATTCAACCAATTTAGCAACAGTCTTATCTGTAATCATTCGGTTGGCAATATCGCGGTGAACGTTTGGATTATCAAATTGCTCTAGCATCTTCTTATCTTTGCCGTATTGCTGCTTAAAGAAATTAATCTGTTCTTGGATCTCATCACGAGAAGCATCAATCTTCAATTCCTTCGACAATTCAGCCAATACCAGACCAGCCTTAACACGCTTTTCAGCCGCTGGACGAGCCTCTTTCTTCACCCACTCTTCCTTATCTTTGAAGCCCTGAGTCTTCAAATAGCTGTCCAAACTCAGTCCGCTGTACATCAAATTCTGAGTCAAGTCACGCTCGATTGATCGCAATTGATCCTCAACCAAAAGTTCTGGCAGCGCGGCTTTACTTTTTTCCGTCAATTCGCCAACCAACGCGTCCTTAAACTTCTCGTCAGCTTCACGCTCTTTTTTTGTGCGGTGAGTTCACGCTTGATGTCCGCTTTTACTTCTTTCATCTCTGTAAATGGACCACATTTTGCAGCAAATTCATCGTTCAACTCTGGCAATTTCAATTCATTAACCTTGTGAAGTTTCACGGTAAACACAACGTCTTGACCTGCCAGATTCTCAGCGTGATAATCCTCTGGGAATTTCAGTTTCAAATCAAATTCTTCGCCAGCCTTATGACCAATCACACCTTCTTCAAATCCAGGAATGAATTGACCTTCGCCAAGCTTCAAGCCATATTCCTTAGCTGAACCGCCGTCAAACGCCACGCCATCTTTCCTTCCCGTAAAGTCAATCACAGCTTCGTCGCCAGCCTTAGCAGCGCGCTTGACCTCTGATTTTTCAGAATAGTTTTTACGGATTCGCTCAATAACCTCGTCGACATCTTTATCCTCGACCTTGGCTACTTCTTTTTTCGCTGTCAATTTTTTATAATCGCCCAATTTTACTGACGGAATAACTTCAACTTCAGCCGTAAATTCCAACTCAGAACCAGGAACAAACTTCTTAACTTCAACACTAGGTCGGTCTAAAGCTTGCAGTTTTTCCTGCAAAAACGCCTCAGCTACTGCCTTTGACAAAGCATTCTCCAGAACCTGCTCCTGAAGTGCATTCGGATCAACATGCTTAGCGGCTATGCTTGCGGGAACTTTTCCTTTGCGGAAACCTGGAACTTTAATGTCGCGCGCCAACTTCGTCAAGGAAACCTGCTCTGCGTCAGCCAATTCGCTAGCGCCCAAAGAAATCGTCAATTGAACTTTAGTATCTGATAGTTTTTTTACAGTAGTCTTCATAAAGACTAATTATAACAGATATCAGACTATATCTCAAACAGAGCGTCCTCATCGCCATCATATCGACGATCTTTGACAATTGTCACGATTCGTTCAGCGCTAACCTTTTGCTCATCAGACTCCACCAAATTTCGAACCGTGTATACGCCGCTAGCAATTTCATCCTCACCCACGAACACCGCAAACGGAATTTGCTTTTTTTAGCGCCGCTTTTATCTGCTTGTCAATCTTTCTACCAGTGATGTCCAACTCCGCTCGCACGCCTTCGCTGCGCAATTTTCGTGCCAAATCGTCCGCGCCAGCCATAGATTCTTTTGACACCGGAATTATGTACACATCTGTTTTAGACGCCAATTTCGGCAACAAATTGTGCACTTCCAAAAATTGCTCCATCGTCGTCGCGCCCATGCCAACGCCGACCGTAGCAATCGGCTCAACGCCAAATAGCCCGACCAATCCGTCATATCGTCCGCCGCCAAACAACGCTCGGTTATTCTCTGGCGAATTGTCAAAGAGTTCAAAAACCATGCCCGTGTAATAGTCCAGCCCGCGCATCAAAGTAACATCAAACACCGCATTCGTGATGCCTTTTTGGCCAAGCAATTTCATCACTTCGCGAAGCTGCTTGACGCTTTCATCTTCCATCAATTCACTCGGCAAATCATCAACAGATTTCATACTGATCATTTTTGCCAGCTTCGGCAGACCCTCTGACGCTTGACTACCAAAAATCTCAATCGCCTGACGCTTAAATTCTTCGGCGGGAATCTTATTTTTCCTATCGAGCAGCTTCATCATCATCGTCGAACCAACAATATCAAGCTTCAGAAATTGGCTCATCAGACGATTGATCAATTGGCGATTATTGACCCTGACTGTAAACATTTCCTGCTTGGCGCCAAAATTCATCACGCTAGCGTGACTCAGCTCAATAATCTCCGCGTCCGCCGCCGCGCCGTCCACGCCAAACAAATCCGCATTCAATTGCCAAAACTCACGCTCACGCCCACGTTGCGGCCGTTCATAGCGCATAAAATTAGCAATTGAATACAGTCGTGCAGGCATCGCCAATTCCTGCCGCTTAGCCGCCACCATTCGAGAAATCGACGGCGTCATCTCTGGACGAATTGCCACCATTCGACCGCCACGATCTTCAAAGGCGTATGTTTGCTCGCCCGCCAATTCCTGACCCGATTTCGCCAGATAAATATCTAGCGGCTCCAGCAGCGGCGCGCCGTATTCTTCATAGCCAAAACTCTCAACCGTCTTGTGCCAAACATTAAAAATGTAATTCTGCAGACGCTTTTCTTCTGGAAAATAGTCTCGCGAACCTTTGTAACTTTGTGTAGATAAACTGCTCATGTTAGCTCCATTATGTCATTATTTCTTATTTATAGCAATCAAAAAAACGCCGAGGCAGAACTCGGCGCATACAATCAAAAAAATCAGAGTCCTACCTCGGCAACACGTGTGAATGATGGAATTTAGATAAAATCATACGTCTATTATAGTAAATTTCATGCTTTTTGTAAAGTAGGAACTGACGGAGTTATCGCGAGAAATAATGGTGTATTATTAAGTTATGGACAACATCACGCATCGCATTGCCGAATCCATTCGCGCCAATGATTTGCCAACTTACCAACGCGAGCGCTATCCCGCCATTCAAGAAGGCGAGTTTGTTCGCTTTAAGAATGAGGATTTTCATGGCGTTGATTTCGACCAGTTTGTCATGGGCTTTTTCGTGTTTCAGAATTGTAATCTAGACAACGCAAAGCATATTTATGGGCAACCGATTTATTTATCAATTCGTCGGTTCGGAATGTGGATTTTCGCGGTGTAAAAGCTATTATTGAAGCAAAAGACTGCGACTTCCGCGGCATAAAATACGATGAGGAAACGCAATTTGTCTATGGTAGCGGGAAATTGGCGGCACGATCGCGCTTCATAAATTGCAAATTAGATGATAAAACTCGTGATTTTTTGAGCCAACAAGGCGTAGAAATCAATTAGTTATTTTCCGCCAGCACATTTTGCTGTAACCAACAATACATCGCCACGGTAGCTGCCGCACCGACGTTTATAGAGCGAGTCGAGCCGAATTGCTCAATCGCCACAATCTGATCCGCAGCGCCAGCCAGCTCCGCAGAAATCCCCGGCCCTTCTTGCCCAAATACCAAAACCGCACGCTTCGGTAAACTCGTCTGCGACATATTAACACTGCCCGGGATATTATCAATAGCAATAATTTCCCTGCCTTCATTACGCATTTTTTCAACAAACTCTTCCGTCGTCGCCAAATATGTAATATGCAGATACTTATCCGTCATCATGGCACCGCGCTTATTCCACTGCCTGCGCCCAATCACATAAATCTGCCGCACGCCAAACGCATTAGCGCTCCTGACAATTGTCCCCATATTAAAATCCCGCTCGGTATTTTCCAGCGCAATCACCAAACCGTGATCTTCAGAATCCAACTCATTTATAATCTCCAATTCGCTCCGACCCTTAAACTTATCAATGACATTTCTTTATCTTCCATCTCTGTTATTTTATCAAAGTTCCTGAGCAAATAACAAAAGTTGAGAGCCTTCTATTGACTTAATCACCATAGAATGGTATAAGTAATATTGGTTTTCGTTAATGAGTTGAGATTGCTCCTCATCCGAAAACGTTCATTGACAAGTAGCCGAAACACAAGGCGAGTTTTTATTTCTTCTAAGAGCTTTAAAGAGATAAAATCTCGTCTTGTGCATAAAGAATGCGCATATATCACAGTGAGGGCGAGAAAATACTAGAGAGGCGAGAGCCATGAGTGATGATGTCATTAAATCGAGTCTGGAAAAATATCTCGGACGCGCAATCGCGTCTGAGGAAGGAAGACGGCTCGTGATCGAGCTCGTGTTCCAGGATATTCAGGTTCTCAGCCTGGCCGCTGAGCCCGAAATCAGAAAGCAACTCGCCCAGTTGGGCGAGAACGCCACCAAGTTGGCACAACTGATTGAAGATCTTCTGGACCACACGGAGGACTGCAACACGGAATACTAACGGCACGGGATATATGATGAGTGTAATTCATTCTCTTTATGGCTGCTTGTCATATATCCCCTGAAATTATTTTGAAATAGTCTCGTTTGAGGCTGTTTTTTATGCATTCTATTGACTTTTTTACACAAGTGTGATATAAGTGAAAGTAGCTTTCGCTGATGAGTTGAATAAATCCTTGTCCGAAAGTGAACTTTGACAGGCAATCGAATACAAGATGAGTTTTTATTTCTTTTTAGGAATAATTGAGAGGAATAAAATCTCATCTTGTGCTAAAGAACAGTACATTTACACTGCAATCCTGCAGCGTAAGAATGTGGATGAGAGAACACCAGAAAGGTGAAGACAATGAAAGACCTTCGAGACCTCAAGGGAGATATTGACAGCCTGGAAGCTGCACTCGGGTCCCTCTACCGCATCGCGGCAGAGAAGATGACTATGACCTTAGAAGGAGCGCGCCGGTGGGACAGGCAGGTAGAGCGTCTGGATGGCATCATGGATGACATCCGCCAAGATTTCCAGATGCTTGTCGAAGATTCCTCCGAGGAGTTCTAGGGTTTGACACCTAGGAACCCTAGCTACATGGCAGGTGATTGTTCTTTTACGATTGCCTGTCATGTAGACTCTGAATTTATGACATTAAAAATCACCCTGACTACGGGTGATTTTCTTATGGTGAAAAAATGTCAAATATTGGTGCGGATGAAAGGACTTGAACCTTCACGTACTTGCGTACACTAGCACCTGAAGCTAGCGCGTCTACCAATTCCGCCACATCCGCATGGGCTACGCGTTAATTATAGCCCAATTTTCACCCAGTATCAAGCTTGATTACGCAGCTTACACCACGCGTTTAATTCCGCCGCCAACTCCTTCGGCTGGGCCTCCGCTTTAATTCCTGGGTTAAATTCCAGCTGGATCAAAGATTTTTTTCACCTTTGCGTATAATTGTTTTTCATCATCTGGCAGATTTTTATAGATAAAGTTAGCCTTCAATCTTCCGTCACCACCAAAGCCCGCAAAAGAACCTTCGTACTTATTAACAATCTGAGAAATTTCCGCCAACAACTGAAGAATCTTCTGGCGTTCACTCACCTTTTTACTATCAAACGTCGGATGCAAAGAAATATAATCGCTTGAAAAATCAACAAAAACTGGCAAATCCACGCCGTACTTAGATTCCAGCGACTTCAACTCGCTAAGGAAACTGTCAATCTTTTCTGGCGCCATTAAAATCCCAGAGAAAACGCGCGGCGTAATCATATGCGGCTCGCTCGGAGTTTCCGCCAAAGCCAAAACAGAGTGTAAGCTGAACAAATCCTGCTCTTCCAAGTGTAGAGTTTTTATGTCAATTGCTTCTGATGATTCCAATTTTCTAGTCAATTTCTTCGCGGCTTTATTACGTGCTCTGTCAGAAAAGTCGTCAAAGATAGCCAAGACTACCGCACCCTTAAAGCATTCTTTCGGCGCCCACTCAACAACTTTACCGACGACCGCAGCCTGACGGAAGAACCGCCCGTCGATTATTTCCACCGCCGATGCCTTATTTTTCATCGCTAATTCCACGGCTGATTGCGCGTCTGACAACTTCTTATATGATGCGGCAACAACTGAATATTCTGGACGAATAAATTGCGCCTTCATAATAACTTCGCAAATCACACCCAGACTTCCCTGACTACCAATAAACAGCGGCGTCAAATCAAACGACCCGTCCTTTTGCTTCACCCGAGAAATCCCGCTATAACCAACCGTATCTGGCAAAGCTGGATCCATTTGCGAAATCAGCTCGGCGTTATCTGAGATTAAATTGTCAATCTCTCGATAAATCTCGCCCTCAAACGTCGATAATCCTTTTTTCTTACTCAATTCGCGTCGAGATATGCGCCCAGTCTGGATCACGTCGCCATTACTTAGAACAATTTCAAGCTGCTGAATCGTGTCAGCAAAACGACCATGCGCGCCAGATAACACTCCGGACGGAGCTGTGTTAATTGCGCCACCAATCGTGCCTTCTTCCGCCACATATGAAGTTCGCGGCAAGCCCAGACCTTTATGAGTAGACAAAGTTGCGTTGATCGCCGAAAGAGAAATTCCCGCTTGAGCATGAATCAGTTGCTGGCGAGGATCAATACCAACCACACGATTCATATACGTTTTTTCGTCAATTGCAATACCTTTATTCGTCGCTGCGCCAGTTTCATCATTGCCACAACCACGAACAAATACAGGTAGAACATGACCTTTCTCTGCCAATTGAGAACAAAATCGCATCACTTTCCTGATGTCGTTCATATTAGCCGCTCGGACAATCATTTCTGGTCGGCGCGCCAAAAGTCCATTGTCAACCTCAACTTGACTCAATGCAAAATCCTGCGACGCAACTTCGCCACTAAGATGTTCATTCAAATATTTCGCAACTTTATTCATCAATCCTCCTTAGTATGCTACTTCAATTTTAACATAAGCGCGGACAGTTGATAAGTAGAATTTGTTTTGATATAATCAGGTTATGCGGATGTGGTGGAATTGGTAGACACGCATGCCTTAGGAGCATGTGCCTCACGGCGTGAAGGTTCAAGTCCTTTCATCCGCACCAAGAATTGAAATTTTTCACCATAAGAAAATCACCCATTCTCAGGGTGATTTTTAATGTCATAAGTCCATATTTCAAGGGATATATGACAAGCAGCCATAAAAAGAACGGCTCACGCTCATCATATATCCGAATGCTCAGTCGCTCTTCTGCGACTCAGCATCCTGCACCTGCTTTTCCAGGTACAGGATGACATTGCACAGGGTGCCATAAGCTCCACAAGCGAGGGTACGAGCCTCATTTTCCTCCAGCTTACCGATGATAAGAGGAGCAAGCTGCGACTTGGTGTAGTTAAGATTACGAAGAACCGATTTGGGGATCTCGATAGTAAACACTTCAGGGTCCACTTTTTCATCTTTCTTCTCATCCTCGCGGGTGCGCGATAGTATATTGTTCTTTAATATACGAGATGAGATTTCATTCCTCTTTCCATTTTCTCTAAAAAAGTAATAAAACCTCACCTCGTGTGTTTTGGCTGCTTGTCAAAGTTCACTTTCGGACAGGGAATTACTAAACTCATCAACGAAAGCTACTTTCATTTATACCACACTTGCGTAAAAAAGTCAATAGAATATGCTCAGCGTAGCTTGTCAGGACTTAAAACCTGAACTATAATTAGCTCAGTTGGCTAGAGCACACGATTCACATTCGTGAGGTCACAGGTTCGAGTCCTGTATTTCCCACTATTTCAGAATAAAAATCCAACCCTCGCGGGTGCTCATACAAGTATGTTGCGCTACCATTCTAACTATTAGCAACTTAGGCTTCAGTGTATCCTCGAGAAAGTCAGCAACCTGTTTTTGCAAGTCTTTCTTGAACCTGTAGTCATTTTTCCGTAGGCATCTACTATACGCGCAAACTTTGATAGTCCTAAAATCTTACCGTCTGGCAAATAGGCTACGTCAACCTTGCCCATGAACGGCACCATATGGTGCTCACATTGGCTACTAAAATCTATATCCCTTATGTATATAAGATCTGTATACCCATCGCTGTCAAAAACTTTTGCGAAATTATTAGGTTCTAGATTGTTTAACAAACCTCTCTGGCGTGTCAATTAAGCCATCTCTGTTAATGTCTTCACCATTCTCTGATTATGGCGTCGATCAGTTTCGCCTCCGCTGAACTTATTTTTGCTGCAACCACTGCGCTAACTCCTTCCATACTACAGCTATCATGTCGGTCTTTTCATCGTCACTCATCTCAGCTATCGTCTTGTTTGCGCCATCAACTTTGAAATATTCATCGTAGTCACGACCATTCTCGCCGCGTGGTTCGCTGAGTAATTCACCATGCACTTTGTACGTAAACGTCTTGATTTCTAGTCCATCTAGATACGTAACCGTACGCTGAGTGTATGCCCCTCTGTCATCTTTAAGCAATTTTACTATGTTTTCTATGCCGATAGTATCAAGTGCGTACTTCGTATAAACCCCTGGAAAACCTTTGAGGCTTTTGATGAACAGCCCAGAGTCCATAACAACCAGTGGACTCTTTAGTAGTTCGTAGTATTTTTGAGCTTTATCAATGGATACTTCTTCTTGGCTATCTGATTGAATTTCCGGTACATCAGGTAGCTCCCTGTCGGGAGCTGTGAGTGTTAGACCCGCCCCCAATAATGCCTGGTTTGCCCCAGCTAATTTATATTTGTTGGTTGTGGCGTAGGTTATATTCATAAAGCCCCTCCTTTATTGAATTATTCTTTTCTTTGCCATACAGCTCTTGCATAAAAAACATTCTTCATTACCACTAGTACAGGAATTAGTATTGGAACAGACCATGATCGTATCAGCAACGAGGGACAATAGACTCATATCTGGATATTCCGACCCCTCAGGAAGCACCTTTTCTGCGCCTATTATCACCGTTCGTATAGTCTCCTTGTTTGCTCAACTCATCAACAAAAGCTACTTTCACTTATATCACACTTGTATAAAAAGTAAATAGGATATACTCGGTGTAACTTGTCAGGACTTAAAACCTGAACTATAATTAGCTCACATCACGAGTTCGTTAAATAAAACGACAGATGTAATTACGGGAAATTAGCTCAGTTGGCTAGAGCGCACGATTCACATTCGTGAGGTCACAGGTTCGAGCCCTGTATTTCCCACCATTTCACGTTAGGTATAAATATGGAATCTTTTTACGTTACGTCAACTCATCTTGACATAGATATGGCGACTGAACCTCATCCGTCTGGGTTAGTTATATTCTCGCGAGAATTATCTACAAACGGGGAGGCGGCTGGGCACATAATAATATCTCCCGAGAACCATCATACAGATATATATTGTGATTACCTTGAAAGAAATGAAGCTTTAGTAGCAGAACGTGAACGTTGGGGAGTAAAAATTCGACAGGACAAGATTGTAAATTACTTCGCCCGAACAGAACCTGCTTATGGAATATATATACCCAAGTCAGACAGTATACCAAACTATCCCGAACTGCTAATAGCCCGTACGGAGAATAAAACAGCGAAGAAATTAGCCCGCAAAGAATTAAAAATAAATCCGACGCAAGTTAAATTGGCAACGCAAGCTCTCGGTATAGTAATGGCTGATTTAGATATTTTGTATAGAGCCGACGGCAAAACTCGACTGATAAATTTTCCAAAAGACCAACTTGACGAACAGCAAATTACAGTATATTAAAGTGTTAAACACAACTTTCACTCTTTTTATTTTCCCCTTATCGTGGTAAAATTTTATATTAAGAGGAAGGTCTGTGTTAATATCAGACCATATTTTTATGAAGGACGCTAGCAAGATTCGAAACATTGCCATTATTGCCCACGTCGACCACGGCAAAACGACCATGGTTGATGGGCTATTAAAGCAGTCGCGAACATTCCGCGACAACCAAGCCGAGATGAGCCAGGAATTGATTATGGATTCCGGCGATCAAGAGCACGAGCGCGGCATCACCATCACCGCCAAACAAACGTCAATTTTTTTACGGCGACTACAAAATAAACATCATTGACACGCCAGGACACGCCGATTTCTCTGGTGAAGTTGAGCGAACCTTGAATATGGCTGATGGCGTTCTGCTGATTGTGGACGCGCAGGAAGGTCCGATGCCTCAGACTAAATTCGTATTAGCGAAGGCGCTTGAGCTGGGGCTGAAGCCTGTCGTGATTATCAATAAGATTGACAAGCCAGCCAGGCGAATTGCCGAGGTTGAAGATGAGCTGAGTGATCTGTTTTTTTGGAGCTAGCAACCGACGATTCTCAATTGCAATATCCAATTTATTACGCAATCGGACGTGACGGAAAATCATGGAAAGAAATTCCTGCAAACACCGACGAAGACGCGGATTTGACGCCAATTTTTGACGCGATTATTAACGATATTCCAGCGCCAGACGTGACGGAAGATGGCGCGTTTCAATTGCTTGTTACCAGCTTGCAATATGACACATTTCAAGGAAAATACGCGATTGGGCGAATTGCTCGCGGATCAGTTAAGCGTGGCTTGCAAGTCAGTTTGATGAAAAATGGCGAAGTCGCGGGCTCTGCACGAATTGAGAAAGTTTTTTGGCTATCGCGGATTAAATCGCGAAGAGCTTGACGAAGCTTTTGCTGGCGATATTGTGGCGCTGGTTGGCGTGGCTGACGCGCATATTGGCGATACGATTGCCGACAAAGAACAGCCTGAAGCGCTACCAACAATTGACATTGAAGCGCCAACTCTGAGTATGTACCTCGGGCCAAACACCAGTCCAATGAAAGGTCGCGAGGGCGAGTTCACGACATCCAGGCAAATTGGCGACCGATTGAAGCGAGAGCTTGAGACCAATGTGGCGCTACGCGTTGAGGAAAACGGAATTGGCTTTACGATTTCTGGACGCGGCGAATTGCACTTGAGTGTTTTGATTGAAACCATGCGACGTGAAGGTTTTGAGTTTGAAGTTGGACGACCGCAAGTTGTTACAATTACCGAGGACGGCGTTGAAAAAGAACCGATTGAAGAGTTGCAAATTGAGGTCGGAAGCGAATTTATCGGTGCGATTAGTCAAGAGCTTGGTGCGCGACATGCCGAAATGAAATCTCAAGAAACGACCACCGCTGGTGCTGCTCGTTTGACTTACATTTTGCCGACGAGGGCGCTGATTGGTCTGCGCAACATTTTATTGACCGCCACCAGAGGTACGATTATTATGAATTCCCTGCCTCACGGATATCAACCGCTTGGCGGAAAATTGCCAAAGACTCGCAATGGAGTTTTGATTGCATTTGAAGCTGGCACAACAACACCTTACGCTTTGCAAGCTGCGGAGGCGCGCGGCGAATTATTGGTCGGACCAGGAACGGAAGTTTACGCCGGGATGATTGTCGGGATTTACAATCGCCAAGAAGATATCGAAATCAACGTTTGTAAAGCCAAGCATTTGACTAACATGCGTTCCAAATCGTCGGATGGAACTGTGCAATTGACGCCATTTACGCAATTTAGCTTGGAGCAATGTATCGACTTTATCGAAGATGACGAGCTTTTGGAGGTCACACCAAAATCATTACGACTTCGCAAGCGATATCTGGACGCAAACGAACGAAAACGCGCCGCGAAACAATAGTTACATCAAGCACAAAAATAACCGCCCCGTAATGAGGCGGTTTATTTTTATATGCCGAAAGGGATTAGTTGACAAGAGTTTCTTTGACTCGGCGAGAAGCAAAGAAGTACAAGATTACCAATCCTTCTACTATTAGCATTGTAACGATTCCAGTAATAAATGCCGGAACCTCTACACCTGACCTTCCGGATGCATATATAACTACCGCATTTGCAACATTGCCCAATCCAGCCGTGGCGATCGTAGCAACGGCTAGCCACTTACCAAGACGCTTCTGCATCGTTATAAACACAACTGCACAAATAGCCAAGACTACTAGTACAGGTGAAAATATCAAAGAAATGACGTTCTCTGGCTGGCTAAGATTCATTATTGCCTGGAAAAACACTGCTGTATTGACAAGGCTACCGATAACGAAACAAACCACAAAGAACATTAACCAGCCCTTAACACCCCTCAGGGATTCTGCCATCACGACATATTGCACCGGCGCTGCTTGAGGCTGTGCAAAATATTGCTGGCTGACCGGTTGCTGTTCATACGGCGTGTTCTGCGGTTGTGGTGCGGGACCGTATTGTGCGTTTGGATCAGGCTGTGGCGCATATTGCGGCTGCTGAGGTTCTTGTTTTGGCATATTAACTTCTCCTTTTAAGAATATTGATATGCTAATTATATCACATCCTTAATTTCCTCTGGTAAAAATCCTTTGTCATGCTTAAAGCCAGCTTGCCACTTATAGTCCTTGTTATAGCCCAAATCTTTCATCAATTTGGTCGGAGCGTTTCTGAGATGCAATGGCACGGGAGAATTCGGATATTTACGCGCCAATTCAAAAGCGCCGTGCATTAAATCCGTAATTTCACGTGACTTCTGACTGCGAGCCAGAGCAATAGCGCAATGGAATAAATTATACTTCGCCTCCGGAAGACCGACGCGCTCGACAGCCTCAAACGTTGCAATTGCCAAGCTCAGCGCACCATTACCCGCCAGCCCGATATCTTCCGATGCAAAAATCACCATTCGCCGAGCAATAAACTTCGGATCCTCGCCCGCGTCAATCATTCGCGCCAAATAATACGTCGCAGCCGTCACGTCACTACCTCTTAGCGACTTGATAAAAGCGGAAATCACGTCGTAATGCGAATCACCTTTTTTATCATAGCCTGGAAGTCGCTTCTGAGCTGCCGCCTTCACCACTTCCGGCGTTACTTTTTTTCATTAAAACTCAGCACCAATTCCAAATTTCCCAGTGCTACCCTTGCATCGCCATCCGATAATTCCGCCAAATAGTCCAGAGCTTTGGGCGAAACTTGTTTGGACTTTTTCAGAACTTTCAGCGCTCTTTTTAATACGGATATGATTTCATCTTTTGTCAATCGCTGGAGAACCAGAACTCGCGAACGCGACAGTAGCGGCGTGATGACTTCAAAGCTCGGATTCTCAGTCGTCGCACCGATTAACGTAATTAGTCCACTCTCAACGTGCGGCAAAAACGCGTCTTGTTGAGCCTTATTGAAACGATGGATTTCGTCAACGAATAGAATTGTCCTGAGCCCCAAATTCCAATTTTGACGGGCATGCTCAATTACCTGTTCAACGTCCTTTTTTCCGCTTGTAACTGCCGATAATTCAATGAACTCCGCCTTCACCTCACGCGCAATAATCCGCGCCAATGTCGTCTTTCCAGTTCCCGGCGGACCCCACAATATCAAACTGACCGGCTCGCCATTCTTAACAATCCGCCTCAATAACTCGCCCTCGCCAAGCAAATGGCTTTGCCCTATCACCTCGTCCAGCGTCTGCGGTCTCATCCGTTCAGCCAGCGGCTGCCTGATATCACTCATACTCCCATTATATCGCGAAATCCATAAAGCCAAAAAGTCGTCCGCCGTTTACACTTTCCTCACACAAAATGCTACAATAGATCTATATAAATAGGAGGAAAAATGGGAGCATTTGTAATAATAATCTTGTCGTTTATCGGGCTTTATGTATTAAGCGGCATTAAAATTGTCAATCAATATCAGCGCGGCGTGGTTTTTAACACTTGGCCGATTCACCGGCGTTCGCGAACCAGGATTAAGAGTCGTCATTCCAGGATTGCAGACAATGATGCTGGTCGATATTCGTTCAACTCCAATTGATGTTCCAAAACAAGAAGTCATCACCAAAGACAACGTCACGGTCGGCGTTGATGCGGTGGTTTATTTCCGAGTCATCAACGCGCCAAAAAGCCGTGTTGGAAACCACGAACTATATTTACGCGACTAGCCAATTTGCCCAAAGCAGCGCTGCGCGACGTCACCGGTAATGTTGATATGGACGATTTGCTCGCCAAGCGCGAAGAGATTTCTCAGCAAATCAAGGAAATTGTTGATACTGAAACTGACAAATGGGGCATCGATGTCGAGAACGTTAAGATTCAGAATATCGAACTTCCTGGTGACATGAAACGCGCTATGGCCAAACAAGCCGAGGCAGAACGTGAGCGCCGCGCCAACATCATCAATGCTGACGGCGAAAAAGCTGCAGCCGAAACATTAGCCCAAGCCGCAGAAATCCTAGCAAAAACTCAAGGCGCCATCAATCTGCGAACGTTGAACACCTTAGAGCGAATCTCCACCGAGCCAAGCCAAAAGACAATGATGTTATTCCCTATCGAACTCATCGACGCAATCCGTGGCGGTAAGAAATAATAAGTCCAAACATTTTCTAACTCTACTCAGTCGTGCATTATCGCAAGACAATTATTAAAATGTAACTATCTTTATTAAGTTTTTTTAATTAACCTAAATTATTTACAAAGTCTCTGTAAATTATTATCTCTGCACGCTTCCTAAGTGATAAGCATAAACATATTATAAAATATATTTGACAAAGACAAAAAAGAAGCGTATACTACATAAATATTTATAAAGTATACGGCCCACTTAGTGCGCCTTTATGTGTGAGGAGATAATAACATGACAGGACAAAACCTAGCAGCTACTGGATTGGGAGGTTCTACTGCAGCTGGACTAGTACTAGCAAATACAGGTATGAGTATCTACGGAGTAATCTTAATCGGGGTTGCGTTAATTTGCTGTGCAGCTATTCTATTAAGTCTCTTGATGGACAAAATCAAAAATGCTAGAAACACTCAATAGTATCATTATTAGCGGCCTGTTTCTTGTCAGTATTTATAGCATAATTAGATTGACTCTATATACTGTTATTAGCAATCATTCCGCTTATCAACCAACAGAACGCCGTTATATTCGTTATCCAAAATTAACGGTAGTAATACCAGCTCACAATGAGGAGCTTGGCATAGAACGGACTTTACGCTCTGTATTGGCGGCGGAATATCCTCGCGATCGTCTTCAGGTAGTCGTAGCTAATGATGGTTCAACAGACCGCACAAGTGAAATTGTCCAACAGTTCATAAATAAATATCATGGCTCAGCAAAGATAGAAATGCGATCAGGGCCAAATCGTGGTAAGGCAGAAGCATTAAACCAAGCAATCAAGGAGCGTGCAACGGGTGAACTTATCATGGTGCTTGACGCCGATTCAACCATAGATAATAAATGCCTGAAACTCAGCCCGCCACTTCCTCGATGAATCAATTGCCGCAACAGCATCAAACGTGCGAGTAGTCGGAAACGGCACTATTATTGGCTTAGCACAAAAATATGAGTATCTGATTTCCCATCACATGAAACGAACGCATACATTTCTGGGAATGGAATATATAATTGGTGGAGTTGGGTCAACTTTTCGTCGCGAGATTCTTGATAAGGTGAATTACTATGATTCCGACACAATGACTGAAGATATCGACCTCACACTCAAAATTATTACAATGGGGGGGGAGGCAAGCAACCGCGTAGTTTTTGCTTCTGATTCAATCGCGTATACTGAGCCAGTTCAGACCTATAAATCTCTTGTAAAACAGCGATTCCGATGGCGCTACGGACGCATGCAAACTTTTTGGAAAAATCGCAAGATGTTTTTCAGTACCGACAAGCGATATTCAAAACTATTAACCTGGTATCTAATGCCAACAACGCTACTATATGAAGCTCTTATCATTATAGAACCATTAATTGTTTTATGGATGGCTTGGTATAGTGTAACTACAGGCAACTACTTACCAATCATTTCAATTATGACAACCTACATCATTTTGGCTCTAGTTAGTATTTGGACCGGAAATGATAAGACTATTGCTAATAATGAACGATGGAAACTAATCTTATACTCACCTGCCGTATTTTTGCTGGTTTATATAATGGTTACAATTGAATATATAACAGCTTTTCAATCAATTATCCGCTGGAAGAATATTCCTAATAGCCTATCAAATCGTCATACAACTTGGACATCACCAGAGCGAGCCGTGCGATAATTTTGTAATTTTGGTGCGGATGGGGAGAGTCGAACTCCCATCTCAACCTTGGGAAGGTCACATAATAGCCGCTATACGACACCCGCGCTCGATAAAATTATAACACCCTTGCCAGATAGCGACAACTTTAGTACAATTAAATAGCAAGTTTGTGGCTCTTTAGCTCAGTTGGTAGAGCAGAGGCCTGAAGAGCCTTGTGTCCCCAGTTCAAGTCTGGGAGGAGCCACCAAATATTGCATTTCATTCACGACTTTGCTACAATAAATCGTGAGCAACATGCGGGTATAGCTCAGTTGTTAGAGCGCTTCCTTGCCATGGAAGAGGCCAGGAGTTAGAGTCTCCTTACCCGCACCAATTCGATATTTAGCCATCCGAACGGGTGGTTTTTTCGTATGTTAGTCCTTAGATAGCTAATTATATTTGACATAATACCCCCAGGGGGTATATAATTGTTTTATGGATACAGCAGACATCAAACGACGAGCCCTGCACCGCACAAAGATCATATTAGGACAAATGCGCGGGCTCGAGAAACAAATTACCGACGACGCGTATTGCATGGATGTTTTAACCCAAAGTCTAGCAATACAAAAGTCATTAGCGTCGCTTAATAAACTTATTCTGGAGCGACATCTCCGCACACACATTGCCAATAAAATGACGTCCGGCGACAAAGCTCAACAAAGTAAAGCGATAGAAGAATTACTCAATCTATATGAATTAAATAATATAAGGACAAAATAATGAATCACGAATCTCATAATCATTGCAATACAAAAAATTCAACCAAACGTATGGCACTAGCAGCAAGTTTACACTGTCTGGCGGGATGTATGATTGGTGAGATGGTTGGTGTTACCATCGGCACGCACGCTGGATTTGCGCCACATACTACGGTCATTTTAGCGTCAGTCTTAGCTTTCACCTCTGGTTACACTGCGTCAATCATACCGTTAGTACGCGCCAAATTATCGCTCATAAAATCCTTAAAGTTAGTTTTCGCCGCCGATACATTATCCATACTGTCAATGACCGTCGTAGACAACATAATTATGCTAATCATTCCGGGCGCCATGGATAAGAACTTAGCCCATCCGATTTATTGGATTAGCCGGCTAATTTGTATGTTCGCCGCGTTTGCCGTATCATATCCTGTCAATCTATATTTGTTACGTCGAGGCAAAGGTCACGCATTGACCCATCATTATCATCACATGTGATTTGTTTGTTTTGATTTTTCCT
>BNJV01001689.1_pt1 | contig 70425 bp, 90 predicted proteins | sample 8540591 | NCBI WGS metagenome assembly BNJV01 (sample SAMD00202457, study PRJDB9452) | human saliva metagenome | host: Homo sapiens
GCAATTTTGTTTTTCATGAATGCGGTCTATTTCGGCAGTAGCAAAATTCGGCAATTAGAACGTATTCCTGATATCCAGCCCGCTATTGACAAGTGTTTGGAATTTACAAAGAGATGTAGTCACTGATATATTCCGTCCCAAAAGTAATTGTTTGCATTTCTATTCCTGACTGTTTTTGATAGACTGAATATTAAAATTTAAGTTTGACGCTATTGTTTCTTTCTCACCCTCACACACCATCAATGGCAAAACCTACCAATGTAAAACAAGTTATCAGAATGGGATTGTGGGAAGGATCCCTATTATCGGTATTCAGCATCCATCTGGCTTGCATAATCATGATGATTGGGGAGTAATTGCCCATGTCCTCAAGACTATCTTTTATTTCCTCCAATACAAAAGAGTAAAAAGAAAAATTTCATTCATACTTAGCCACCTATGCCCTGATTAGGCATAGGTGGCTTTTTATTTTTGCACCATAGAATAAATGAAGTATCACTTAAAAATAGAATCTTATGACACTCTGGAAAAATTGAAGCTAAAAACAATTGGAATTGGGGTAAGGGGAAAGAACTTATCAAAAGGATGTTCGTAGAATTTCCAACTCCTACGACCACACCACCTTAGGGACAGGTGAAAATATCAAGAGACAATAGCTCAACTTTTTAATACAAAGTATGGGATGAGTTTTGATAAGTCAAAAATAAATACAGGATATTTTATCTGTACACGAAAAATATGAAGATTAAAGAAAATTTTTACTTTCTGACGACATACAGCGCATAGAAAGAGAGATTATTAATGCTCATAAAGGAATAGGGATTCACTATCGCAACAAAGATTATTCCAATTTTGCCTGTCTTTTGGAGATACGAAAAGACTTTGATTAATAAGAAGGTTCTGAAGTTTCAAAGAAGACCTTTATTCCTGAAATTGTCGAGTTCAACGAAAGCCTACAACACCTTGCAGAAAAATGTACGATAAGGCATATCATATATGGATCGACTTTTCAAAAACTTCGGGATTGGGAGACGATATAGAACTTACAGCCGAATGCTATTTAGGCCCAGTGCATCCTCCGAGACATCCATTACAGGGAAGACAGAGCAAGATCTATGGAATGCTCTTTGTGACGATGAATACGAATACTCTTTATGCAGGTGGAGTTTCTTTGCAGACGCTTACTTTTCCACGTTGACAACAAAGAAAGTTTTGAATCATTCATAGGAATGGATTGTCCTCCTCCCAATTGGAACGAAGGGTTGGATTCCAAACTCACAGAGGGTTTACACTTAATCTGTCAATTCAATCACCTTTTGACTACACCTATTGGGCGATTACAGACTTTATCTATGTGAGATTTTGAAATACAGAATCAAGATCGATGTAAAATAATTATATTCTCAATGACGCTAAAGAACTACTTTTGTACTATTCCTTTTGAAAAGATAGAACCACATAGCGCTGTTTTATTCTCGATATGGCTACTCCTCGAATGCTCGAGTTGTTTCGTTCTCATTATAAGTTGCTATGTCGGCTCATTCCACGGGGTAGCTGCGTCGGAAGAACCTTGTATCATTACAATGACGAAATGGGAAGAGAATGAAACTCCTTTTTAGATGCTTATAATATTGAAGGCTGCTGACTGGGAAGAGGCTTTATCTAAAGAAGTAGTAGTGAACCTGAAGTGACGACCTCATTATCCGAAATAGCCGCTTGTTGTCTTTGGCACACCTCGTTCTATGGCTACTTCCAAACAAAGAGAAGAAGTATTTCAAGAATTCGAACAAGAAACGGAGTATTACTTATCTCGAATGGAGACGTTTGTTCAAGAACTCATAGAGGATGTAAAAAAGAAATTTTCCTATTACATGGGAAAGATTCAGCAATGAGTGGGACAACTTTTCGGAAGAGATGAAATGATGATATGGCAAAGACACCAACTGTATACTTTGTCTAGTAATGTCTGAAAAAGTGTGAAAGGCTGCTTTATTCTTTCTCTCTGAGACATGTTCCGAGAGGAAGATTAAGAGAAATAAAGCTTACACACTTTTTAGATGCTACCTTTTGCTATTTTTCGTGTAGATGAAATAACAAAGAGTTTTAATAAATAGGTTGGGAAATCATACGATTTCCAACCCTATTATTTTAAATATTCTCGATTATTCCTTGATATTGGGTTCTTCCAAACCGAGGTTTTTCTTCTTGTCTACAACTTTTAAGATCAGGCCAATGACAGAGCCACTGCTCCAAGACCAGCAAGCATAATCAGCGGAGCTGTATAGTTGAGTTGAGTGGGATCTGTTACACAACATTGGTTTTGATGAACTTTACCAATGAGCAAGGAATAGCCAAGACCAATATTCTGAATCCAGAAGATAAAAGCATAAGCAGATCAATGATTTTTGCATCTACCAATTTTTGGAACACTGGGCCAAAGTGATGCGGGACTAAAGAGAAGGAAGCCCCGAGAACTAGGATTGTTATATATGCCACGATAACTCCACCAACGGCTATCCTTGAACTCCAGGAGAACAAAACAAAAGTGAGATGGCAGAAAAATCAAAGATAGTGAACCTAAAACGAGCATAGATGCAGCTTTTCCTTTGTGATCGACATAGCTACCGAGAATCGGGAGTGATACCAACGGCCAAAAGTGGGAATACTGCAAAGATTGATTCTGCTGACGCATGTAGCCCATATAACAATAGATAACTAGGCTAAGAATAGAGATAGTTAGCATGGTATACTTAAAGTGCTTTTTCTTCTGAAATTGAACATAAAGCAGAAGCTGCTACTAAGAGCATGATAACATACTGGACTATTGTTACACTTGAGGATGCCCAAAAAGAATCTTTTGGGTAATTCAGTGAATGTTAGGTTGCACTGAAGCATATTTACAGCATACTTCTGGAAAGGAAAGATAGCAGAGTAATACAGCACACAAAGTAAAGCTACAAGGCAAAAGCCCATACTTGTGAGAATTTTACCCCAAATCGCTAATTTTAAAAGGCTCATCACTTTTCTTCTGCTTCACCAGTTTGAGAATCGAGTTTTTGTCACATAAAGAAGTAGACAATGAACATGATCAAAGCAATACAGATAAGCACTACACCAAATGCTACTGAACGAGATACATTGACTTGACCACCCATTTGGCAAAGAACGGAGAGAAAAATCATGCAAGTGGCAACACCAAGGCGTGCAAGTGCCATTTCAGAACCCATTGCCAATGCCATTTCGCGTCCCTTAAACCATTTTACAATACCACGAGAAACTGTGATACCTGCCATTTCACACCGCAGCCAAAAATCATGAAGCCGCAAGCTGCAACCTTGGCAGAGGCAGGCATGCCTTCATAGAAAGGAGAAACGCCCAATTGATTCAAAGACGGGAATATGGTTGAGGTTGTTCGTGAACCAAACATCAAGTGCACTTCCTGCAAAAGCTGTCAGCTGATGGCGTAATACTTAATAAGTGCACCTGCTAGCATAACCGCTCCTGAGTACTACAGTGAAGCGTACCCCCATTTTGTCGAGAATGATACCAGCAAAGATGAGAAAGAATATAAATACGTTCAAAAGGTTTCTGAACCTTGCATCGTTCCAAAAAGCTGTGGAATCCCATCCTCTTTGCTCCTGCATCAATTCTTTTGATAGGGAGAGAATATCTACAAGATGTAGGCACAGAACATGGCTAAGGCCAAGAGGAAAGAGCGGTCCAGCGCATTTCCAGCTGAATCTCCAGAGTAGTTTTAATTTTTCTGTCATAATCTATTTTTATAATTATTTCTTATATAATATGCATAGATGGTTCTTATTTTTTTCAACCAGCGATTAAAGCCAACGGAAGAAGGTGCGTTGCCAAAGAATTCCGTTTTGGGGTTGGAGCACCCAATGGTTTTCATCCGGGAAAAAGTAACATTTGTGAGGAATTCCGCGTAGTCGAGCTGCTGCAAAAAGCACTTTTCTGCTTGTGTGTATTCAATACGAAGTCGCGCTGTCCGTGAATACACAGTAGTAGAGCCATCCATTTATCAACTTATAGAGATGAGGACTTTCAGCATAAAGCCTTGCGGATTTCTCCATTTGGTCGTTCCCAGGACACCTCCAAGGTCCCAATAGGAAACCACATTTCTTCAGTTTCCACGTATTGCTGTTGAGTATTGTAAATGCCGTCATGTGCTAGTAAAGCTTTGAAGCGACCTTCGTGATGACCTGCCAACCAGTAAACACTGAAGCCTCCAAAAACTGGCACCTACAGCACCAAGGCGTTCTTTATCGACATAGGATTCTTTTGCAATATCATCGATAGCACTTAAGTAGTCCTGCATACAAAGACCTGTGTAGTCACCACTAATCTCTTCGAGCCATTCCATACCAAATCCTGGAAGTCCTCGACGATTAGGAGCAACAACGATATATCCATTGGCTGCCATCATCTGGAAGTTCCAACGATAGCTCCAGAATTGAGAAACAGGACTCTGTGGTCCACCTTCACAATAGAGTAGGGCGGGGTATTTCTTATTCGCATCAAAGTGAGGCGGATAAATAACCCAAACGAGTTCTTTCTTACCATCAATTGTCTTTACCCATCTCTCTTTTACTTCTCCCATAGTGAGTTGATCGAAAAATGGGCTTGTTTTTCGTTTGTTAGTTGCTGTATGGAAACAGACTTTACCTTGGGAATAATCTCAAAGAGTTCGTCTGGATGAGACATACTATGGCGTTTTGTCAAGACTCCTTTGCCCGTTGCATTGAGAGATACTAAAACGTAGTCGGCCGTTTCATTTGTCAGCTGTTTTACATGTCCTTGGAGGGTGGTAGAATAGATGTTTGTCTTACCATGCCAGCAGCCTGTAAAATAGAAACTCTTACTGTCGGGCTGCTATAGGAACTCGTTGACGCTATTTCAAAGGATTCTGTAACGTGGGTCTTTTTCCCGTAGCAAGTTCGTAAACACAGAGGCGGCTACGATCGCTTTCATATCCGTCACGCATCATACTGCTCCAAGCAACATATTTCCCATCTAGCGAGAATTGGGATTTTGATCATACCTCATATTGTAATCATCTGTAGAATGCGGCGAGTTGATAGATTGTCCTTCTAAGCTTTCTGTCACTTTTTACCTCTGGCGCTACAAATCCATCTGGTTTACAAAAGATTACGTGTGGTCTTGTTGGACAAATTATAAAGATAAATATCACTATCCGTAGAAATAGCATATTTTATTCCTGCTTTTTGCGGCAGGTATATGCTATTTGGGTTCAATCTGGGCTCAAGCCAGCTGTTCTACTCCTCCAAAAAGGTTCCATGGGACACTCGTAAGGTTCGCCTTTTCATAATATCTTCAGCACCAGTAATGGAGTTACCATTGAAAGTGGCTACAAAAAGGATGAGGGGCCATTGTTACATAGTGATCCCAATGTTTATACATTAGATCATTAATAACCATGCCGCTAGCTTTATCTAAGTCAGCGTCATTTTTGCTGAATACTTGTATTCATGAAACAGTTTTGATAAGAATAACTCTCTTGCTGTCAGGTGAAAAAGAAAGTCGATAACTCCATCTTTCTCATGAGATATTTGCACACGATTACTCCCATCTGCATTCATCATCCACATTTGTCCTCCAAAGAGATAAGCAATATGTTTCCCGTTATTTATATAGTAGCACCGTCCGCTTTTTCGCTTGTTGTGAGTTGCTGTGTGGCCTTACTTTTTCATGTCCAAAAGATACAGGACGCTATGACTCTTGTTTTGCTCCTTACTATAGTAGCTAACAGAATAGACAGCTGTTTTTCCATTGGGTGCAGATTAACACTTCCAAGGCGTCCCATCTGCCATATGAAAACTTCGGGGTCATAATGTCTGAAGAGAGTTTTGGGTTACTTTCCCACATAAAAGCCATCAGCACTAACTGTTGTGGCAGCAAGAGCTGTTGCAATTAAAATAGACTTTATCATCTGTGCTTAGTATTAAAGGCTGATACGTCTCTTTAATTATTCTAAAAGAGAACGTATCAGCTGGTTGTGAATTATTTGTTAGGACGATTACGTAAAAGCTTCTTGCTTCTTGCGTAATTCTTCTTGTTGCTCTTGAAGAGCTTGTAGACGTGCAGCAAAACCACCCATTTTTTCTTATTGGGATTGTTCTTGTTATTCTTGAAGTTTTTCTTTCAAGTTTAGCTAAAAGTTGTGCACGTCTGTTGTGCGACGAAGATACCACATTGTTAAAGCACTCGTTAGCAGCGATATGAAATAGTAGTAGTTCAAACCGCTGAGTACTTGTTAAACATGAAAAAGAGAAGAAGACTGGCATAAGGAACATCATCCATTGCATAAGTTTCATTTGTTGTGCTTGCTCACCACTCATAGCTCTCTTAGTTTGCTGACGCATCATAAGCCAAGAGTACAAAAAGGTTTGACCCACAGAAAGAATACAGAAGAGACTAAGGTGGTCACCTAAAGCCAAATATTGCTGCCCCAATTAATAAGGTCATCATAGGTAGAGAGGTCATCTGCCCAAAGGAAGATTGCTGGCGTAACTCGAAAAGCATTGGGAATGAAGTTGAACATTGCAATCACACAGGCATCTGAATAAGCATAGGTAAACAGCCTCCCATGGGACTTTCACCCCATATTGACTGTAGAGCGTCATCATTTCTTGCTGACGTTTCATAGCATCTTCCTTATTGGGATATTTCTTTTTAAAGCTCGTCTACCTTTGGCTTGAGAACGCGCATCTTGGCATCTACTCATATAGCTCTTTTCTTGTAGTAGGGTGAGACAAGAATACGGAGAAGGAGCGTAATAATGAGTAAGACAATGCCCATATTCATGCCAAAACCTGTAAAGAAGTCGAAAACGTAGATGGTGAAGAATCTGTTGATCCAACGGATTATAGGCAACCAAGATATACTAAATCTTGTAGTCCTAATTCTTGTTGACTAATACGGTATTGTTCCATACTTTGAGGTAACGATATTTATTCGGACCAAAGTAGAACTGTATCTGTGTGAGTTCCTTTCTGACGGATCAAAAGGCATAGCAAGTTGTGCACTATAGTCTTTCACAAAGCCACTATTTTTCACCGCAGGTGTCGCTCTTTAAAGCAACATTACTGAATGCGTTTTTCCCTGCAATGATAACAGCACTGAAGTATTGGTTCTTAAATGCTACCCATGACACTGCTCCTTCGGGCTTTTCTTCTGTAGATTTGTATTCATTGAGCTTTTCTGTATTACCATCTTTCGTCTTATAGGTCAAGGTGGAGTACATATTCTCAAAGTAGAGCCCTTTTTCTTGCTGGCGCACTTTTGTCGTTCCATGCAATTTGAAGAGGTTTGTTTGTAAACAAATGTCCCTTTGAACGGAATGCAACATTGACCATGTAGGTATTGGGGAGTAGTGTGTAATCAATATAGAGGTGTCTCCTGTTGTAGCTCCAAGTGCAAGTGTTGCAGACGAATCTGTTTTTGCTATAGTTTGGAATGTGTAGCTCTGGAGGTTGTAGAAGACCTTTTGTCGTTTCCAATTGAAACTCCATTTGCGCTGTTTTTGCATCAAATAGTGTAAGGTTCTTATTGCTCTGTTCATGGAAGTCTTTATATGATTTTAAAATTGAGCAGGTGAACTTCACTCACGACACCACCTTTCGGGGAAAGAGTAACAGCAACATTCTCATTGCGAAGAACAACGGGGCGTGCTGTGACTATCTGCCAAAGCCGTGTAAAAACACATCGCTACTGTCAACCTTTTGAGGTTGGATAGCTTGTTGGGGTTTTGTATCTGTTGAAGGAGTTCTTTGTTTTAGCTTGTATCTGCTCTGTGCCTTGTGATTGAGCTTCTTGCGGTTTTGCAAAGTAACTATATCCTATCAGTACTAATGCTATAAGGAATAATCCTGTAAGAGTATTTTTATCCATTTATTTTTGATTCTTGCTTGCTGCTATTGCTGCTTTTACAAAGTTGAGGAAAAGAGGGTGCGGGTGTAGTACAGTGCTAGTATATTCAGGATGGAATTGGACACCGATATACCATCGCTTTTCTGGAATTTCTACAATTTCTACTAAGTCGCTTTCAGGATTAATTCCGTACATTTCATTCCTGCATTTTCGAATTCTTCGCGATATAAATTATTGAACTCATAGCGATGGCGGTGGCGTTCGCGAATTTCTTCCTTCTGGTAGATTTCTCTAGCTCGGCTTCCTTCACGCAACATACATTCGTAGCCGCCTAGGCATAGTGCCCATGTTTGTGATGTTTTTTGTTCTTCCATGAGGTCGATAACGCCATGTTTGGTTTGCTGATCCATCTCAACAGAGTTTGCATCCTCATAGCCAGAGAACATTTCTTGCAAATTCGATACATCATTTTGCATACCGAGGCAGGATACCAAGGTTTCGGGATATCGTGTTCTCGACTATAGCGTGTTGCAACAAGTTTTTCCTTCAATGCCGCGTTGGCCAAAACCTGGGCAGATTACCAATCCATGCATTCCTTTCAGCATGTCAGCAACAGTGGCATCTGTAATTTTTCGGAGTTGATAAAAGTAGTTCTAACCTTATAGTCGTTATAAGTACCTGCTTTGCGAGAGGCTTTCGAGAATACTCTTATAAGCATCTTTGCAAATCGTATTTACTACAAGGCTATATTGACTACCTCTGTTGCTTTGTGACGACGTTCTAGAAAGAGCGCCAAGGACCAAGTCCTGAGTTTCACCTACGGGCATTCCCATCTTCTTCATTATTGTAGCATCAAGGTGTTGCTCTTGCATGCGTAATGGGACTTCATAAATGGTAGGTTGATCAAGGCTTTGTACAACGGCATCAGGACTTACGTTGCAGAAGTTAGCAACTTTTTTCTTGAGACTGTCGTTAGTGTATGCTCGTGCTAGGACCAAGATGTCTGGCTGAATACCAAGGCTTTTGCAATTCTTTTAGCTATGTTGCGTAGGTTTCGTCTTTAACTCCTTGGCAGCAGCTGATGGGGACAAATGTTAAATGTATACATAAAGCATTTTTGTCCTAATTCCCATTTGAGTTCTCGGATGGCTTCTAAGAAAGGAAGGCTCTCAATATCACCTACAGTTCCGCCGACTTCAGTGATAACAAAATCGAAGTGGTATTTTTTACCATTTAAGAGCATTGCGCGCTTAATCTCATCAGTGATATGAGGGACCACCTGCACTGTTTTTCCCAAATAATCTCCGCGTCTCTCTTTTCAATAACACTTTGGTATATTCTACCTGTTGTAACGTTATTAGCCGCACTTGTTCGAATTCCTGTGAAGCGTTGTAGTGACCAAGGTCCTAAATCGGTCTCAGGCCGTCATCTGTCATATAGCACTCGCCATGCTCGTATGGATTTAAAGTTCCAGGATCAACATTGATATAGGGATCGAACTTCTGGATAGTAATGTTAAAGCCACGTGCTTGAAAGCTAGTTTGCCAATAGAGGCCGCAATGATGCCTTTACCTAAAGAACTGGCAACGCCACCCGTCACGAAGATGTACTTTGTTTCCATGCTGTGTGAAATAGAATTATTTAATTTATGCTGAAAAATACAATAATGACAAGGAACTTCAAAACAAAACTAGGAGGAAAGCCTATAAAGGCTTCCTCAATGATGTTCTTTGTAAAAGAAAAGGTAGGGAGGGGTCTCTAAAGGCATCATTAGTTCGTCAAAGATTCACTACTTTACCCTAATCTATCGATGTCTTATAATCAACACAAGAGCGTGAGGCCAGCAAAGGCTTTCAGTTTTGCTGCTATCTCGATGTGTAGGGATGTTGTCCATAAGTCTTAATGTCTTCAAGGCTTTCAAACAAACTATTCAGGCAGATATCCCACACCTCGCTCTCATTCTTATTTTTCTCCTACCTCAATCTTTAATTGTAGGAATAATTGCTGGCAAAGCTTCAATTCCTTCTGAAAGAAAGGAAGGCTCTCACGATTCAGGGAATCGATATCATCGCGGAACTTGAACAAAACAATGTGTCTATACATGGACAATAAAAATTACTAATTTTGTTGCAAAATTAAGGAAATGTGGAGAAACCCTAATAGTATTTTTGTTTATTTTCTGCTGTTTTTCTTCTTGTAAAAAGACAGCAAAGGATGAAAAGTCTACACTCTTCTCAAAAACGAATAAGACGAACGTTGATGGCTATGACTGGGATCACATACAAGAGTCTGGGGAACTTTATTGTTGGTACAATCTCTGGACCCGGATACCTATTTCTGATTATAATGGAGCTCCTATGGGGCTGCAGTTCGCTCTAGCACAAAATTTTGCTCAAGAGAACTGGATTGCATATAAGGATCGAATTGGCAAAAATACACAAGAACTTTGTCAGCTACTATTGAGAAGGGTATAGATATTGCTGTATACCCATTGAAAATGAAAGAGATTATCCAAAAGCAAACTTACCGCTGCTGGAGTTCTAAAAAGTGAAGGCTGGTACCAGCTGGGCTGTTGCCTCTCAGAATGAAGATTTGGCCGAAGTCCTTGAAGCATTAGTATCAGAAGGGCTTGAGGAAAAAGTACAGAAAGATGAGCGACAACGAATAGAGCAGCGATTCATTGTGCATCGGCATGTAAAGATCGCCATATCTTCTCGAGAAAAAGGAATTATTTCTGTTTACGATGATTATTTCGCGATGCAGCACGAACAACAGGATGGGACTGGCGTCTTATTGCAGCTCAGTGTTATCGAAAGAGTGGCTTTTGATCCAAATGCCAAAGCGGTGCAGGTGCACAAGGACTTATGCAGCTGATGCCTGCAACAGCAGCTAGCGTTGGACTAGCAGATGTTTATGCACCCAAAGAGAATATTCAGGCTGCTGCACGCTATATTAAAGTCTTGCAGCGTTCTTTTCGCGAGCATAAGAGATAGGTATGAGCGAATCCACTTTATTCTTGCCGCGTATAATGCTGGTTCTGGCCATAGTAAGGATGCGCAAGCGTTGGCTAGAGTATGGAAAAACCCAGATTCGTGGAATGATGTTTCATTTTTGTACAAGCATTATCGACATCTAAATATTATACAGATGAAGTAGTAAAAATACGGTTATATGATTGGTTCTACAAACTAGTAGGTATGTGGAAGATATTATTGAAAGATGGCGAGGATATGGTGGACGTGCAGACTTTGCCTCTCAATAATGGCTCCTTCTGAATATCATAATATACCTAGGAAACCAAACCGTTTTACGAAAGGTACTGTTATTGTCCGACGAATAACGGTATTTCAGAGAATCATTAACATCTAAAAATATAGGGTATTTACATCTAAAAGTATGCATAAATATCCTTATTGCAATTGTAATTACAATAAGGATATCAATCGATAGAATAAGACTGTCAGCTGACAGCCTTATGGGCTACTTTAGCTATAGATAAAAAGCTAGCTAGATAGATAAAAAGAATAATGATAATGATTTAGAACCTCTTCACTAATGTTACGTTTATCTAGAGCGTCTGTATAGCGCTTAGCATTAGCTTGATGTTCAGTATAGTTTTTGCGAAATTATGAGTTCCGCTAAAAATCTTCCTTGGCACACATATAAATGTAATCTGATGCGATAATTCAACACTGCTTTTATACTGGCTGTGAGGGATGCAGATGAGCTGGAGGAAGACCTACATATTTTGTAGGTAGTGTACGGACTATCTGTTTGTGAGATACTTCCACTGATTCGTTTGAGCGAGAACTGTTTTTGTTGCAAATTTAACTGTAGGATCTGCTTTGAGTTTCATCTCCTTGACGAAATCTATTGATGTACATTCCTGCAATCATAGGTTTCTCATCGTTATTAGTGTTTCTTGTTCAACGATTGATGCAATAGTAATGACTTGCTGAGGAGTCGAGACCAGCTTCCTTGCTTGCTGCTGCGTGAAGATGTCCAAAATTTTCACTTTCCTTTTGCATCTCTGCTCAATAACTCTTTCGAGTCGTGTTCCAATAAATTTCAGTAGGTATTTGGTATGAACAAACAAATGATTGTGTTTGGTGTCTCCCCAAATTCTCACATATTTTTCACTATCAAAGGTTTCTTTGAATTCTTTGTGCAGAGGTTCAAAGTTTTTCACCTAGAATTCAGATAAATCATCTGTAGTGCGGAGGATGGGAATAGTGAGCGTTACAGGTCCTTGCTTTCCATTGCGCATATTACGAGTACAAATTAAGCGGTGAAATATTGCTCAGTTTATAGCGACCATGATGTATATGTTTCTGGGTAGTTAAAGAGAAAGGCAGAGGCGGAATGCAGAATAATGCCCTAGAGAAGCTTCTTTATCAATTTCGTATAGATAGAATCAATAGTGTCGTCATGATCAATATATAAATAGGTGTCTTTCTTCAAAGTATAATTGGCGAAAAAGCATCCCAAAACACTACGAGAAAAAGTCCAAATAAAGAACTTAAAAGAATGTACAGTTTCTTGTGATTCATTACAAAAATACTGATTAGTTGAAGTGACGAGTTCGTGGATACCGCGAACTCGTCACTTCTCTCGAGATATACTATTTACCAAGCAAAAGATGGGGTAGTGAGCCATTTGTAGCATTGACTCTTGCTCGTACTTTTGCAATTACCTCTTGATCTTCAGGTGCGTTAGTACAGTTTCAATCATTTCGGCAATTTCTGCCATAAGTCCTCTTTTGCTCCACGCGTCGTTATAGCTGGGGTTCCTAAGCGAATACCAGACGTTTGGAAAGCAGAACGAGTATCAAATGGAACCATATTCTTATTGACCCGTAATATCAGAAGCAACAAGCGCATTCTCTGCAATTTTACCAGTTAAATCTGGATGTTTGCTGACAGGTCAACAAGCTAGAATGGTTATCAGTACCACTAACTATCTCAAAGCCTCTTTGATAATTCTTTTTGCCAAAGCTGCTGCATTGAGTTTTTACTTGAGTTTGGTATGTCTTGAACTAGGCTGGAGAGCCTCTCCGAAAGCCACAGCCTTAGCTGCAATAACATGTTCTAGCGGACCACCCTGTTGACCTGGAAATACGGCGAGAATTGAGGCAGACTTGACATCATACGAAGTTCGCTCTTTGTCTTGGAGTCCCCAAGGATTTTCAAAATCTTTACCCATAAGTATAATTCCTCCACGAGGCCCACGCAACGTCTTATGAGTGGTAGATGTTACGATATGAGCATATTTTACAGGATTGTCGAGTTCCTGCTGCGATAAGGCCTGCAGGATGTCGCCATATCTATCATGAGGGAGAGCATCCCTCCTCGTCTGCAATTTTACGCATCGAGCATACTCCCATTCACGGCTATAAGCAGAGCCACCGCCGATGATAAGTTTCGGTTTGTGCTGGTGTGCCAGTTGTTCCATTTTCGTCGTAGTCAACGCGTCCTGTTTCTTTGCAGAATTATAACCTACTGCAGTGATAAAGGATTCCAAAGTATTGACCATCGAACCATGGGAGAGTGACCACCGTGGTCAGAGATTCAATCCTGGAAAGTATCTCCTGGTTTGAGAACTGTGAGCAAAACAGCAGCGTTAGCTGTAGCTCCTGAATGAGGTTGAACATTTGCATATTCAGCTCCCAAAAAGTTTTTTTAGACGTTCAATGCTATCGTTTCCGTCTTATCAACGAGATTTGGCACCCTCCATAGTAACGGTGTCGGGATAACCTTCAGCGTACTTGTTTGTAAGACAAGACCCTCATAGCTCTCATTACTTCGTCACTGACATAAAATTTTCAAAGCAATTAACTCGATGCCTCCTCATTTGACGTAGGTGTTCTTCTTCAATTAAGTTAAAGATTTCGTTGTCTCTAAGCATGTTTTAGTTATTGAAAATTAGGTCTTATTTGATGGTCATTAATTATTTGTATTCTTCTTATATAAACTTTTACGTCTTCGACATTGATTTCTTTTTCACAATAGTGGCATTGCAGAATACCTTTGTTCTCGTCAGAAATCGTAAATAATGTTGGCATCGGTTCATTATTCAGTGCACTTAGTTTGGGCATTTTACTATCCTCTCTATAACCTCTGGTAATTCTATAGTCTTCTTCTCCACAACTTCGTAATTTTTAATGATACAAAGTGTAAAGTTCGAGAAATAATGCTGAGCTGATTTAGCTCAGCATCAGTAAAGAAATGGTTTCACTTTGATAGACTTTTTGTGCCCCATCTTTTTGCTATCAAGATTGAAGCCCACATAATACTAGATTCCGACATCTCTCGTAAATGGAGTATGCGAACAACTTCAAAAAGTTTATTGTTAGGAATATGGTCAATGACGTCCCATTATCTAATGCTGCAACCTGTAGTTCCTTTTCATAGTTAAATATCAAGAATCGTTTTTATCAGACTTTATATCATTTAATGTTATGCCAAGAACATGATAGAGGATTGCTTCACGATATAAAAGCCCATTCTTAGCCTGCTGGAAATAGTAAGCGTGTGGATTATCGTCAATATCTTGCGAAATTTCATTCACGCGAGGGAGTGGATGAAGAATCTTCATGTTTTCTTTTGCTTTAAAGCATCCGGCGTTGTAGGATGTAAGTGTCTTTTACTCTTTCGTACTCCATAAGATCTGTAAAGCGTTCTTTTTGAACTCTAGTCATATAAAGGATGTCAGCCTTTGATATAACATCTTCATTAAATTCTTCTGTTTCTGTATATCTTATACCGTGCTTTTTGCAGTAGTATTTGTATTCTGCGGGCATCTCTAAACTTTTCGGAGCAATGAAATGAAAAGTAGGATTGAAATGACGCATAGCCATAATTAGCGAGTGAACTGTACGTCCATATTTTAAATCACCCACCAAAAATATGTTGAGATTTTCCAAAAGAGCCTTTAGTGTTTGCTGAATGGAATAAAGGTCAAGCAATGTTTGGGATGGATGTTGGTGACTCCCATCTCCTGCATTTACTATGGGTACGGGTGAAACTTCACTAGCTCTCAGTGCTGCACCTTCTAAATGGTGACGCATCACAATAGCATCAGAGTAGTTGGCCACCATCATTATTGTGTCCTTTAATGTTTCTCCTTTTGTGGAACTCGAAACTTTTGGATCAGAGAATCCTATAATCTTTGCGCTAAGTCGATTTGCTGCAGTCTCAAAAGAGAGCCTTGTGCGTGTGCTAGAGTTCGAAAAATAAGGTGGCACACTCTTCCATCCAGAATTTTGCGATTAGGATGTCTCTCAAACTCCTTCCCATCTCCTAACAAGTAAGTCAAATCAGACTTAGAGAGATGAGCAATGGATACTAAACTGCTTTTCTGAGTCATGAACATATATATTCAAAATTCTGAGGTCAAAGTTATGTATTCTTTCAGATTGAAACAAGAAAATAAAAAATATATTCTGTTAATTCCTCATTAAATAATATATCATTGCTCAATAATGTTATCGAGAAATGAGCAAACTATCTTGTTGATTGCGCCACAATATGGGCGAGATTCTAGCTGAGGTATTTTCTGCTCCCGCAGTATCCCACAATGCAGTGTTATATAGTGTTGATTGCGATACCGCAAAATAGCATAAATCCAATAAGTCAAGAGGAGAGGAAAGCCTACATAAATTTGAACAGTGATGGTAAAGATTAGATAAAGAATCACACAGATGCAAGCAAGTCCTATAGAATGAATAACTACTTGTTGAAACGGTTCATGATGCCACAAATCTATAACTACCGTGCACCAGATAATAAAGATAAACCAAACGCTGATTATAAAAAGAACCAAGATGGGCGGGAGTTCTAGAGAGAATGGGTTGATAGTGGGGTGGAAGTAAAACTCTACCCATGTTGTTGGGACAAATTTTTGAATACTTCCGTATAATGTGGCTGCTCCAGGGATTGTAATGCACAGCATCGTTGGATATATGCTTCTAAAAGCTCCATTCCACCCTCCTGAAGCCAGTAGTCCTGTTGAATGATAGAACAGGCGAGAGACGCTTTGCTGACTTTTGTCTTTCCATATCATTTGGAGTACGAAAATGGATAGAATAATCCCAGAGGCTCATAAATATAAGTGTTCGGCTGTTGCTGAAATTGTTGATAAACTTAGAAATTGGATCACTCGGAGTGGCCCTTGCTCAATAATGTTTTTCGTGCACCCATCCTTGTGTAAACTGTTCACTTGCCACTTTAACCCACACAGAGTCATGTATCTGTTGGAAACATATTGGATGTCAGCAACAACAAGGTGTTCGTTTGGCTTTTACTATGAGATGAGAAATTCTTTTTCTCCGTCCGCTCCTGGAAGTGTCGGGCTAATTGAAGAGAATCTGTCGTCTCAAAGTTATATCCTTCCCAATAGTGATGAGCTATTATAAAGTTTACAGAATCTACATATTGATCATCTGTGGAAACCCAACGTCCAATTTATTAGGATGAGAATAAGTATAGCTGGACAATGGTGAAAGCTATCACGAGAAAGAAGAGAATGAATAATCTGTCGCATCCTATCTATCTAAATCTAGAAAATGAGTAATGTTATACTAGAAAGTAATATACATTTTAGGGCTATACATTGACTGCAGCAAAATAACAGGATTTATATATGTCTATTATTATATACAAAAACTTTATGAAAGTTATGTATCTATATTGCAAAAAGCCTGAGTAAGGATATATTCTAATAAATGAATCCCTATTAATGAAGAGGTCAAAATAAAAATACACTAAGTGCTACGATTGACGTAGTAAGGATATTTATATGCACTATTCTATTATGAATGAGAGGACCTGCATCTCAGCATTTCGCGCAGTCAAATTTTAAACGAAAACGTCTACCATCAGATGATTACCAAGTACAATGGTTCTTCTCCACGGGAAGAGGAGCGCTATGCTTTTTGTGGGCAATGTCCAAGTGCATGCCGAATACAATGTCTACAGGTCATCAAATGGGCGACTGTGGAGGTTTTTATTTTCAAATGCAGGAGCAATATGATTGACACCGTGCTCTGTATAGAAATCTTTAGCAAGATGGTTGGCCACATTGGCTGTATAATCCAATTCTTGTATATAATAGCTAGAATCTTTTGCTACTTGTCTTCGCTGCTGTCGTTGATACATTTGATATTCTTCAATTAGTAGCTGTTCCATTTCTCGTCGCCAAGTTGAAAGAATGAGAGAAGGATGAAATACTTTTCTGTATTCAAGCTGAATGTTTTAACAGCGAAGATGGTATTGCTCCCATTTGGATAATTGCTTAATGATATTTTCGCGTTGCTGAGTATTCGCCATTATTTTTCTATGATAAAATCTTTTGCTATTTTGTATCCTTTCTCATCTGTAATAGTTGTGGAAAATCCTTCTGAGTTTCATTAAGTATCATCTCTATTTGAATCTTGCGTTCCGCAAGTCTTCTGCAGTATTGTATCAAATTTTATATCAGTTTCTGAAAATTTTAGTCCCTCGAGAGATGCGTATAGGCGACCTGGAAAAATTGCACTATTCACAACTTTCACTGACGCGGAAGCCTGGTTTTTCAAAAACTATTCAGGAGGCACAGTCCATCACCTGCCGCAATATTTGCTCCATCTTCTTTTAGGTAGAAAGCATCTCATGTGACCTCTCAATCACGTACCCACAAATTCTCCTCGTGCTTTAGGGTTGAAAGATTGTGCACTTTAGAGCGCCCATGAAGAAAGTATTCTGTAATCCTCGATTGAAGCTTTTACTTAACTGGGGTGTAAGGTGTAGGTAGAAATGCCATAAGAGGTACGACAATAATCGTTTTGGCGCTTATCAATTACCTTATCAATTTGCTTGCCGATAGAATGCAGTCACATTCTTTACATAGTTGAATCTTTAGGTCGTCCTTCAATTTAGAAGAGGATATACCTGCATCCATCATTTCTTCGATAGAAGCACTTCTGTTCATATCTTGTAAGGACAAAAGATGCTTGTCCTTTTGGATGATATTCCCCATGGCATCAATAAGATCGAAGGATAATCTACAGAATTGTGCACAATGTCCTCTGTTTGCACTTCTCCCAAAAACATGATTCTGATACATAGCAACGCTCAGAATAGCTTACGCATAATGCTCCATGGATAAAACCTTCAAGAGGAATATCTACCGCGTCATAAAACTTTTTGATTTCATCTATTGATGACTCTACGAGCTAAAACAATCTGAGAAAATCCATCTTTTCCATGAGTTGTGCTTTCTCTACATTTGTCATATCCATTTGTGTTGAGGAATGAAGCGCAATAGGAGGTAGATTCATCTTTAGCAGTGAGAGATCTTGCACGATCAAAGCATCGGCCCCTGCTTCATAAAGTTGATAAATCATTCTTTCAGCTTCAGCTAATTCGTCATCATTTAATATAGTGTTAAACGTTATGTAAATAGCACTGCCCAAATAGATGTGCAAAAATCACGCATAAACGCTTGATATCTTCATATGCTATTTCCTGCGTAGCCCGAGCACCAAAAGCTGGTGGTCCTCTATAAACTGCATCTGCTCCGTGCCGTATGGCTTCGATTCCGATTTCTGCATTTTGCAGGGCTAGTAATTCTATTTTTCGCATCGCATATATTTCTTTTTCTGCCACAAGAATTTGTGTCTCTGTTAATGATTGCAAAATCAGAAACGCGTGATTTCATGATTTTGCAATCTCCTTAGTCTGTCTTAGTGCAATTTATCGGCCACGCTGATAAGTTATTTCGTAATAGCAGGGATAAATATTAGTATAAAAGTGCCGCATTGGACTTTGCCTCGTGTACTAGGGACAATCAATCGTACTTTAGCTATTTCTGATGTGTCTGAAATCTGGCGTCCTAGATTAATGAATTGTAAAGGAATTAGCCAACTGGAAGGTACCGAACTACCATAGAAAGTTTTCATGACACCACTTGCAAAAGTTCCAGAAAGTGTCCCATAAGTGTTCTGTGCAATCATGATGTCTGGATGACCTTCATAAGTAAGAACATTATTGGAAGTTTGGATACTATCTGTGGCTATATTAAATTCTGTATAGCGACAAATAACCGTTGCGGTTTCTCCAGATTCAAGTTTCTTTCCTGTTCCTTTACGTTCAATCTGCATGTATACACCTGTACCTGCGAAGAGCACATATTCGTTCTTAGATACATCAGTCGTTGAATCGTTGGCATAGAATTGACTTTCTGTGATAGTCTTGATGGGTGGGACATATATCAAGGGAATCACCTGAATCTTTATCTACAACCAAAGCTCCAGTTTTTAGAAAAGCTTGGATCTGCTTTTTCTCTTGTTCTCGTTTTTCTGCATACGAATCATTATCGCTACAAGATTGGAAAAAGCTACTCATTACTACAATCACGAGCAGGATACTATATATTCTTTGTCTCATATTCAGTCGTTTTTGTGTACAAGGTAGTTTGAAGTCATCAGATGGATTTAACGATTTTTCTCTATCTGTAGAAACCTTATTTCCCAACCAAAATCGTTAAATCCGGTATTTATTCGATTTTATCTAAGTTATTCTCCATCTGGCATAATCAAGCGATAGCCTTTTTCCATGTACATTGATGATGCGCACATTCTCATCTTCCTGTAAATGCTTACGGAGGCGTGTGATGTATACGTCCATAGATCTAGCGTTGAAATAGTTGTTGTCCAGCCAGATTGCTTTTAAAGCATCGTCACGTGAAAGAGGACATCATTTGCGTAGTGCGCATAAAAGATTTAGAAGTTCACTTTCTTTAGTGGTGAGATCTTGAACTTTATCACCGCGCACTAGTGTCTGCTTCTTTGTGTCAAATTCATAAGAACCAATTTTATAGAAGGATGCACGATTTTGTTTGTTGCTCACCTGACGCATTACAGCCTCAATTCTGAGACGAAGTTCTTCCATGAGAATGGCTTGGTAACATAGTCGTCAGCACCAATTTTAAAACCTGTTTGGATATCTTCTTTCAGCGTCTTGGCCGTTAAGAAAAATAATTGGAATGAATTCATTGACAGATCTAATTTCTAGCGAAGTGTAAACCCATCTTTCTGAGGCATCGCTAACATCTAAAATGCACAGATCAAATTTTTCAGTCATAAAGATCTTATACCTTCTTCTCATCCACTGCCAGTTCGTGTCAAAGCCTTTAGCTTTGTAGGTACTCGTGAGCAGCGGTCCAAGATTTTCTTCGTCTTCGCAGAGGAGAATTCGATTCTGTTTTCTCTTCCATAGTTTTTATTTTTGTGCTTGCCTAAATTAGGCCGGCGGGTTTATATTTATTGATTTATGATTTTTGATGATAGGAGACTTATTATAAATTTTGTTCCTCTACCATGAGTCACTTTCTGCGTGGATATTTCCTTTGTGATAGTCTATCACTTTTTACATAAGCTAGTCCTAGGCCAAATCCCTTTAACATCGTGTCGGTTGCCTGTATGTGAACGATAGAACTTTTCAAATATTTTTAAATCTTCTTTTCTTATGCCGATGCCATTATCTTGGATACTTATATAAATCTTATCTCCTTTATTATACAGAATCTATCGTCAATTCGATCTTTTTGTCCGCTGATTTATATTTTATTGCATTGTCAAGCAAATTGAAGACAACATTTGTCATGTGCATCTGGTCAACAAAACACTATGGTATCTGCAGCCTCTAAATGAGTTTTAGACTGCCTCCAGTGGTTTCTACTTTTTAATCGGAACGTATCTGTTACATCCTTCAATAGGTTGTTAATGTCAACCTCTTTTCGCTTGAATGTACCTCCTTTTCATCGAACATTGACATTTGAAGTACTTTTCTCCACTTGAAAACGCAAGCGTTTTTGTTTCATCGATGATAATACCTGAGAGACTTTTAACATATCTCCTCTTTTGTAACTGATGGATCTTGGAGCATTTGTGCAGCAAGAGATATTATTGAAATTGGTGTTTTGAACTCATGCGTCATATTGTTTATGAAATCGTTCTTGATTTCTGTCAGTCTCTTTTGTCGGAAGATGGTGTAGATTGTAAATACAAAACATGACAACAATACTAGCGTGAAGATAATAGCAGGAATGATAAAGCGTACACTCAGAAATATATATTTCTGCATATTAGGGAAAGTGCACATACAGAACTCCCATCTTAGGGGCGCGGATCTGTTCAAAGAGTTCTTGCCTATAACTATTCTCTGATCCTTGCGGGTCATAGTCAGGGCATTTTACAATTGTATCTCCGTTGGCATTGAGAACCACATAGTGGTATGTGAAATCGTTATTTAGTCTAAGGCCATTATTAATAAATGCTTGTTTCAACTTTGAATCTATATTTGCTACACATGGCTAGAGGTTCGTCGCTAGATGTATATAATGCAGCATAAGCCACTTCATCAAACAACTTTTTATATAAGTATGCTTCATGCAATTTTTGCCTTAAATTCACTGCAGTTGAAGAACTATCATTAGAAATTTTCTGGGAGGAAGGCCTTAGGAATGCCTGACGAAGTGTGGAAATTAGCAAATTTCTTTTTCTACATCATCAAGAGATTTTGCTTGAGTTGAATCTTCTGAATTTCACTTTGTTTTTCGGAACGTTCTTGCGTCTCATCACTTTCGATATCGCGTGCCGCTTGTGCCATAGATCGGGTGACAACCGCCCTCAATTTGTTCTCGGCGTATATCGATAACCTCTTGCAAATACCGTGTTTGCAGATAGATGAGGAGAAATGAAATTCCCATAACTGAGGCAATGGCCCAAATGGTAGACTTCTTCATGTGACATCTGAACTTCTATGCTCGCAAAACACAGAAAGAAGTTATTGACAGCTAATAAACTGCATAAAAATAGTATTTATAAATAATTTTTAAGAAAAACACTCATTGATTAGTTGATAAAAACAAATAGATCGTTGTAATAGAAAAAGTTTTAATATATTATTCTAATTATTGAGTTTGGGTTAACTACTTTGAGATGTTCGATAGAAGATCTGGTTTATTTTGTCCTCTCAAAATTACTCCTTTGCGTGATGACCATCCATTTTGATTATCAAAGGTGCTGGCAAATGGACATGGCGTACAAAAGGAGTTTCAAATAAAAGCTGGATGTTGGGTAAGTCATTCTTCATCGAATGATCCATCGCCAGTGGAGGGAGTGATGGTGAAAATAACCAATACCCAGGCTTGTAAGATTTTGGAAGAAGTGTGTACCCTGAGAAGGATCTACTCTATAATTGGGAGACCACACTCTACAATTGTTCTTGCTGCACTGATATGTGAAAATTGTACGGGAATACCCAACCAAGGATCAGAAGAGCCCCAGCGTCCTGGACCAATGAGGACATATTCTTTACCATCTGCAGCTAGTTGTTCGTTGATTTCTGCAATTTGTTGTGCTATCTCTTGATTTTTGCTGCATCAAAATTGGCTGATGGTACATAGACTATATCTTGTATGTCTGAAATAATACCATTACCTAGGACATTCTCTGAATAAATCAATAAAATATCTTCATTTTTATAATAATATCCTCTCCAAGATCTTCTCGATTGTCTACAATGGGACGAATCTGTAGAAGATAGAAATGTGCTATTTCATAATTGGAGACATCGAGAGCAAATTCTATTTCTACATGTCGACCCATTTCATTGCGTCCAATGTTAAAGTAGACTGTCTATGGTCTTAGCAACGGGAAAAGGAGAATAATGGAGTAATCTGTCGAAGGTTATAAGAAGGCGTCCTGCTTTTTGAACCCCAGGAATAATTCGATGGTCATTGAAATTATAAGTTGATGCCACTTGTTGCAGACTCATATTTTCTCGTGCATCAGTAACTTTTAGACTGAGAAGATTAAACGCTTCACTGGTACTAAATTTTTGGAGCTAGATTGTCCAAATCAAGTGCAAAAATGAGTTTGCGTTTCTTTTAATGCCAATTCAGGTGTAGAGAGCTGAAGTATATGATTTGTATGTTTTGGAGAAAAGCGAAGTGTCTGTCCACCATCGACAATATACTTTCCCTAACCCAAAAGCAATGTTGGCAATACCATCTTCTGCTTGCTCATGTCCAAGAGGATAAAAATTAAGAGAGCGAGCTACACCACTCATCGTAGGATAGAATAGATTGTTATGTTTTTGTTCCAACTAGCTTCTTGAATAATAATCATGTCTTTTCTTGGTCTATGAGATTCTGAGTGGCTGTGAGATAGTTTTTACTCACGTGTAGAAGACACTTGCATACAGCCTTGTAAGCACCTCTCAAGAGTCGCATCATTTCTTTTTGATCCTCGATATGCGGAATCGCATATATGTAGAATAGATGCCAGCAAATGGCTGATATTGAGAATCTTCCAACAATGAAGAAGATCTAACAGCAATAGGTCCATGTACTATATTCAGCAAAGAGAGCAAGTCTTCCAACACTTGATTTGGCAGTGTGGCCTGCTCAAAAGTGGCTAGTATTTCTTCATCGTAGCATTTGCTTGAGCGCAAGAGGATAGAGCTCGTTCTCTTCCATAAAAGCATCGAAGATATCTGTACAAACAACACCGTCTTAGGGATGTTTGCAGTAAAAAGTTTGTGTAGACAATCGCGGATACCGACGTACCATTGCTGACATAAATGCTAGGGCCACGTCCTTTACCACCCAATGAGCCATGGCCAATGCGCGCAAAGGAAGCATACTCGTCGAAGCGATCTTTTGAAAGATTGCTACACTCCTTCGTTCTTCATGTGTCGGTATTCTACAATCAAATCGAAGATAAGCTGACGACTTCATCCATATTTGTGTATTCTTCCACATCTATGTGTTTTAGTACCACTGCTGGCGGGAACATAGCACGGCTAAAGAAGAAGCGGCTAAAGTGGTTGTGGCTTAGATGATAACGCAGAGATTCCTCAGGAATTTTCCAAATATAGAGTTGTAAATCATGAAGCGATTTGATACGATGTATGGGCTGATGCGTATTGGGGTCTATAATGATAAAATCACCAAAGCCGAAATGCTTTGTTATTTTCAGACGGAGGTCTTGAGGATAGCTTTTAGAGTTTTACTGATAAAAAGAAGCTCCAGTTTGTGAGCATATTGTATTGCAATCCTCACTCGATTCTATCAGTGGAATATGGTGGTCTTTACTCTCTAATGTATTCTCCAAGATGCGCTCCTGCAATAGGATCTTTTTCTCCATTACGCATAAAGCTCATATCAGAGATAACTCCAAGGATGTTATCATCAAACTTTTCTAAAAGTTCTTGAGCCTCTTCGTAGGAGCGCGCCAATAGAATTTTAGGTCTACCACGCATTCTCATAGTCTTGAGTTGGTCGTTGAGAGCTTCTTTAGAAAAACTCCAAACTCTGTTCTAATACAAAATGATAGAGAAGTGGGAGAGCTGCCGAATAGAATCTAACACTGTCTTCTACCAAAAAGAATGTTCTGTACGGAAGCCTCATGCGTGTCATGCTCAGCATTCCATTTTATCCTCTATAAGTTTGATTATTGCAAGAAGGAGGTCTGCATTTCCTAACCACGAAAAATACATAGTCAACTGTTGAGAGATCTTCTTTAGCCATTCTTCGTGTTACTTCTTTTGAAAAAGGAGTTAACACTGCAATAGTAATATCAGGATACTGTTGTTTTATGTCCTTTGCTGACGCGAAAGTGTCTCGGTTATCCATATTCGGCATAACGATGACGAGTTCGAAATGGCGATCTGCTAACTCTATGAGCGCTTCCTCTTCTGATGTTACCTGTGTAAAGCGAGGGAGGATAGCGTAAGCCCAAAGAATTGTACTCATTGAAAATTTGTTCGTCTACACGTCCATCATCTTCCAGCATAAAAGCATCATATTTTGTTGCTATTAGAAGGACATTGTAGATGCGTTTGTGCATGAGTTCTGCAAAGGGGGTATCGCGAAATACAACTTCTTTTAGGTTGGGTATCATTCCGAATAGAGATGTTATTAGGTTGAATAATTATTTGTTATGAGCTGATAGATATACAGTTTTTAAGGGATATATAGCTGAATATATTTCTTCAGCTTCACAGAAGTCGTAAAAAGTCAGTTTTTCTGTAAACCATAGTTTCTGTAAGATGTTTAACGTCTCCATCAAAAACCATTGATGATGATGAGAATCTCTCTGTTGTTAGCTCACACTGCGTTCGCACACTATCGCTCGTTGGTGTAGCAAAGCTTCCTAGTTCATCTCGCCAACAGGCAAGTGGGCTATATGAGCGGTCCCCGCCTATGCCCTCATAGTCTTCGCCCCCACGACCAATGCCAGGTGATAGTATTTCCTTTGATATGGGCTGCATCACAGCTAGCTACACTCTAGCCGCTCTGAAGCGAAATGAGGTTGCCAAGGTCAACTAACATACTGATGGAATAGAGATCTTTACCTTGTAATACTCTTCGGGCCAATTGTTCGCACGATGGGCGATATCTGCTAGGATCTTTCTTGCTGCTTTATGAGGCAGCTCGCGTTGCAGCAATGCCAGAACGTTCTTTGATGGAATCGGTCGTGAAGTTCTCTCGAAGCCAAGATGAGCATGATCTTATTTCTTCAGAGCTGAGAAGATGTGAGCTGATTGCTCACAATAGCTTCGATAATTCCAGCATGATAGTTGTTTATAATGCTTGAAATCTCTGGGCTTATAATGGGGAGTATCATATGTTTTCTTTTTATAGGCTTGGCCGCAAAGACGATAGAAGTCACAGCATTTGCAGCTATCTTTAGAGGGGGTAGCAATGAAGGGTATAGACGGGTCGAGAAGGTCTTCAATGAGATGCTTTAGTTTTCCTTTCGAAGTCTTTAAATATTTGCTCTTGAATGTTTTTTATTATCACTTTTTCCAATAATAATTCTTGGGTCATAATTTTCTTTTTGTTGAGAAGTGCGGATAGAAGAGGACTGAGGAAAATTGATTTATTTCCGTGAATTTCTCCTTCACCGCTAAGGCGTAGAGCAATGTTTGGAAACAAATATCCGGGAGTGTGCTTTGCCGTCTGTGTTAAAAGAGTTCCTCTACATCTTTTGCGGTTTGCTCCTGTGAGCTTGTTTTGTAATCGACAATTCTCACTGTGGGATTCTCATTAGGAAGAGTAGCAATATCAAGACGGTCTACGAAACCTCCAACGGCAAACTCGCGTTTCACCCCATTGACCATCACATCGATTTTTGTCCCATGAGGTTCTTCAGTGTCAAGATTTTTGAAACTCAAATTTACTGTCAACTTGAGAAGATTGTGCAAATAGGTGAGTACAATTTCTGTTACGAGCGCATTGAAAGGGCAGAATCCTTCTTTTTATATGCCTGAAAGATAAATTGACGGAGTTTTATCTCCTTTGATGAGGAGAGCCAAGATTCTAAATCCGACTTTGAAATAATAGGAGTATTGTATTTGTTTTCCTTGTATCCGCAAATTTCCTTATAGAGCAGCTCAGCGGAAGTATGAAAAATATTACCAAAACTATTGGCTTTTTATATCATCAGGAGCAGGGTAGGGAGTCTTGGTTTTACCTTTTGTCATAGAACTTGAGAGGACATTCGATATAAGCGTTCAGGAAGAAGGGAGAGCATTCTGCGTTCTCCGTTTCTTCCCAATGGATTGAGGATATCAAAGAGATTGTCGGGTTTTTGAATAGGATCTTCGCTTAATGCCTCTCTTTTGGGGAATATCCACCAACGTTTCGTGGTGGATATTATCGTAGATTTTAGAAACTACTATCTGTTGGAGAAAACGTGAAGGCTCGGCAGTGGCAATGTCTGTTGTAGAATTGTAGAGTATGCGCACCTTGCTAGGGTCTCTGAAGGAGGCGATAGAAATAGTAAGCATATACGGCATTTCTCTTCTCCGAACAAGTCAGATTGAATGCTTTGCGTAGAGTGTAAGGAATGAAGGAGTTTTCTGATTCAAGCTTTAGGAATATTTCCTTCATTGGCCGATAGTAGAAGCACGTTGTCAAAGTCGAGATTACGTGATTCTAGAGTCCCATTACCTGAATACCATCAATAGGGTCTCCATGGAATGGAATGAGAGCTTGCTCAAGACTTGTTTGATGAGGGCGGTGGAGGTGAGTATGTGACTTGTAAAAGTCTTGTTACGAGTAAAACAACAAAGCGTTCAAGCGTGTGTGAACTTTGTAATATGCTTCAGTATAGCAAGTGATAGTGAATTCGATGCTTGTTGCTCGCGTCTCTTGTTCGTTGTTTTGCAATAAATTACGTGCTGCTCGTTCAATAACAAATTGAATGATTTGTAGCAGGTGTTTTTGCGAACGCTTACGTTGCGAATGTTCTGCAATATTTAGAGTTGGTCAATGAGGGTATAGACAGGAGTATGCGTCAGTTGGAAACCTTGGTGATATCTCACCTTTAGTTCCGTTGTATCTGTTCCGTCTTTATTCTCACCAACAATCGCTGGCAATGCATGGAGAGCCGGTTCAGCTAATTCTTCATGAGAATGATGGCTGTGCGAGGCTGATTCTGTAAGTCGAGATGTCCGCGTGATAGTTGTAGCCAATCGGCGACAGAAAAAGGCTTGTATATTTTCGCCTGGTGCTTGTACTGATTTTCAAATTCTTCCTTTGGTTGAGATAGGTTATTGAAATGTTCTGCTGGTAACTCATTGGGGAATCTCACGAAGATCTTCTCTGATGAAGATACCTGCTTCGTATTCATTGTGTTCGGATACGTAGAAGTTATCATAGTCCCAATAGAAGCGTGCTTTCATGTTGTTGATTGCTCATGTCAGTAATTCGTGTTCCACACTAATCGAGAACATTAAGACCTACAAAAACATATTGTTTTACTTCTTTGGGACATTTGATGGCACCCTGCTTGAGTTCCTTTACTACATCTCGATAGAGTGCTCCTTCATAGGCTTCCCTTAGCAGAAAGTTCATCGTTGAGAGTTGTATAGATATCGTACGAAAATGGTTCCAAACTTCAAAAGAATTTAGCGTGAATACCAAAATCTCCTTTTACGTGTTTATGAAAGAAAGCATATAATTCGGCGCGTTGCTCGGGCGTGATATAGCCATCGTCCTCTAGTAGATCGCTGATATTGCATACTTCTTGTGCATCATGTTCGAGAGAGATTTTATCGATATCATCAAAGTCTGCCAGAGGCGTTCCCTCGAGCTATAAAAATGATCTAGACTTTCTTTTGAATGTGTTTTGCACACATATATATATTATATAGGCGACAAATGACTCAGTATCGTCGGCTATTAGAGTTTTATGGGAGAACGATTTGAAAAGCTCACTGATAGTCATATATCGTGGAGCCCAAATAGCTTTCCCTTTGAGTAGACTTTCTAGATGGCGATTAAAGAATAGGCTAGCACGTTTATTAGGAAAACTAAAACAAGTCGTGATAAATCGTTATGGTACTGCGCTTTAGCTGATGTCTTGAGCTACTAATTCAAGGAAGTATTTCATTATCTTTAGTTTTTGATTGAATGATAAAGGTACGAAATTATAATTCAACAGGGATAGTTAAATCTTTGTCCACGTACCAAAGATAGCCTTTTACATGTGGACGAATATCCATTAGTAATTTCATGTACTCTTGCACCTGTAGAATATGTTTCTTTTTCTTCCTTTTTGAGCGAACTTGAAGTCTATAATAATGGTTTCATCGCCCTTACCATTATTCTGTCTGCGGATGCTCTGCGCTTCCATTTTTGAGAAGTGTTGTTTCTGTAAATACATCCCACGATCCATCGAACCATTCTGGATGTGCGGATAAATACTCTGAAAAGATATTTTGAAGCCTCTATTTCATCTTCAGAAATTATGCCAAGTTTGGATAAGTGCTTGATTGCTTTTGGCATATCTTCGGAAACTTTTGTTTCTTGCATGATTCTATGGAAAATCTTTCCACGATCCATCATCTTAAATTTAGAGGAATCTTCCCCTGCAGCTCAGTCATAAACTCTAAAGAATCATTTGACTGGCAGAAGGATAGGCGGGCGGGAAGGTCTTAGAAAAGGGTTTCTCTTGGGGCGTATAAAACAAAAGGGTTGTCGCTTTTCTCTACTTTATTTGCTGCCTTCATTTCAGGAACTTCGGTGTTCCTATTTTTATAGATAGATGAGGATTCTATTTGCTCGTGCGTTAGGAGGGAGGGACATTTGAAGTTCTATTGGATTTGTGCTATATAGGCTTTGAGGTGGAAGCTAGCAAGAGTCCCATATTATCCTTTGTTTTTGCCCTTTGTATTAGCCATAGAAAAAGATTATATCTCGGTCTCGTGAAAGCAACATAGGCTGTTGAGATTATCAACATGACGTTGGTCTCATTTCTTCTTCGTATTGCGTTTTGAATTTTGAAGTTTTAGCTTGAGAGCTTGGGCTGATGTGGGGATATGTGGCATATCCTCTTTTTGATAAAGGGATTATCCCACCAGAGAAAGGAACGATGATCACTGTTTGTTGTGTCTAACTCCCATGTGCAATCTGGAATAAAGACAGAATGGAATTCAAGACCTTTTGATTTATGAATTGTCAGAATTTAACTGCATCTACTTTAGAGGATGGGATGGACTTATTCTGAAATGTATTCTCCCATTTTCGTAAGAAGCTATTGATAGTATGGGGGATTATTACTGATGTAATCTAGGATTTGGTCGAGGAGTGAGAGGATATAGGTAGAGCCCTCTTTAGCTGGTCAAGTTGGAATATCTCTATGAGGCGAAGTATCAGCCTGCATAGAGAGGCATCTTTCGTAGGTAGTCACGTCAGAAGAGAAATCTTGGGGAGATCTTCTAACTTGTTGCTATGTGATGGTTCTGCCTGAAGAATATACTTCATAGGCCTTTTATAACAAAGTATAGCGGCTGTATCTTCTTTCATTATCCAAGATACGCAAAAAGGTGAATGATGAGCTAGTACACCTAGGGAGCTACCTAGTGCAAAGGCTTTTCCATCAGAAACAAACTCAATGTCAGGTGATGTTTTTCTATGATTTTTGCTGCATCGTTTCTTTTTCTAATAAGGATGCACATATCCTTCCAGGCAACACCTGCTCGATGGAGTTTGTGCATTTGAGCAGACAGAGGAATCCTCGTCAGAAAATGCTGGAGTTTTCTTTCTTCTGAAATACATGCATACACATATCCACCTTGTCCTTTTTAGGTATTTGATGAGTGGTTTCTTTTGTGTAAATCTCTTTAGAAGGGTGGTGTTAGATTCTTCATCGAGCTGTTTTGCTGCTTCAATGAAGAATTTATTATTGAAGTGCAATATTACTCTTACTCTATAGTTGTCATTTAGTGTTTTGTTTTTATATCTCCTAGCAAGGCCAGTTTAGGATTTTTACTCATATTCATGAGTAGTCTCCAATCCCCACCATTCCAACGGTATATGCTCTGTTTAATATCGCCTACAATTAAGTTGGTGTTTCCTTCTGACATGGAGTAAAAAGCAAATGGCAAATATTGTTCCATTGAGTTTTTAGCTGTATCTTGGAATTCATCAATCAAGATGTACTTATATTGATTTCCTGTTTTTCGAAAATGAAAGGAGCATCTTGGTCGCCAATGAAGGTATGGAACAGAAGTTTAGTCTTGTTAGCAAGAACCGATTGTGCTCTTGATTGACAATATCAAGTTTTTTTCTATGGCATTTAGTAAACGTAGAGGACTTAGATTTTTAGCATAAGAGCAACTGTGTTAGAAAGTTCTTCATATTCCTTTCGAACCTTTTCTAACTCATTTAGTTGTTCGATGAAGTTTGTTTTAATGAGCACAATTCTGCATTTTTCTTGCGCTTTCTTCAATAGAAGTTTTACATCGCCATTTAGAATTTTTCCATGGCTCTTTTCGGTGCTTTAGGCATATTCTTAAAATATGGCTTTTATGCTACGTGAGTTACTATGCTCTTCAAAGGGTGGCTTCAAATTCATCTTTTATTTGCTGCAGAGTATTGTTAAACTGCTCACCGATGTCACTAAGATTTTGACGCAGGCTCTTAATGAAATCATTCATCCTTGCATTATCAGCTATAAAAACTTTTCAGCTTCGGGGAGTAGTTGGTAGTCTTCTAATAGGAGATTTTTATAAGCAAACTTCTTTATTTCTTCATGCTATTCCAGTTCTGCGCGTCTGTATTGCGCTGGTTGATATAGTTTTTAACCAACCAAGTTCTGAAGGCTCAGGATCGCGCAGTAGTAAGTCTACAGCTTCTCCTATCGCCTCATTATTGTTGATATCCACTTTTTAAGTTAGCTGGTAGGTTGAGTTCTCGAGCTAACGAAGAAAGCAGTTTTTGGAAGAAGGAGTCAATAGTGATTACATGGAAATGGTTATAGTCGTGTAAGACATCTATAAGTGCTTTTCGTGTAAGAACGGCAATCTGTTGGTCTGAAACGTTGATGGAGAACGATGCAAGTATTTCCTTTACTTTTTCGAGGAAGGCTTTTGTCTTGCTGTTGAGAAGCGCATACAGATATTGCAGTATGCGTACTTTCATTTCTGCTGTTGCCTTGTTTGTAAAGGTTATAGCCAAGATGCGACGATGGGCATTGATGGCGTAGGCAGGGATTTTGTCGGCTCCAATAGTTGTATGAAGTTCAGCTATCAAGTCGGCTACATATTCTGCTGACAATGTAAATGTCTTTCCAGAGCCAGCAGAAGCATTATTCACTGTTAGATACATGACACAAGTCTTTTATGCAAATTTAGTGTTTTTCCTTTTTACCTAAAAATAATATTGTAATTTTAGACGAAAAATTTACTCATGCTGGGATTATATATTCATGTTCCTTTTTGTCGTAAACGCTGCATTTATTGTGACTTCTATTCCACAAACTTTAGGGGATAGAAATGAGTCAGCTGTACACGGATGCTCTTTGTCGGGAATTGAAAGTCTCATCGTGCGAGGAGCTTTCTACTATCTACTTTGGTGGTGGCACTCCATCACAGTTAACGCCTCTCAGTTTTTCGCAGATTTTTGAAACAATCCATCACAATTTCTCACTGTTGTCTGATGCTGAAATAACGATGGAGGTTAATCCCGATGATGTCACGCAGAATTTGCTATGGAGCTTACCAGTTGGGGCGTGAATCGCGTTAGTTTGGGGATTCAGACATTCAACGATGAACGTTTGAAATTCTTAAATAGACGTGCATACTGCTCAAGAGGCTATTCAGGCTGTTGAGCGGATAAATAGTGTGGGGATAAAGAATATCAGTGTTGATCTTATCATGGCCCCTAATGAGATGCTGGAGGAATGGAGAGGGATGTGCAGTTGGCTTTATCGCCTCTATTACGCACCTTTCGAGCTATTGCTTGATGATAGAGGAAGGGACTGCACTCTTCAAACTCTGGGAGAAAGGGCAGGTTAAAGAGGTGGAGGAAGATATGAGCTGATGTTTCAATCCTTGATAGAAATGACTGAATACAAAGGCTTTTGAGCACTATGAGATTTCTAATTTTCGCTCGTGAAGGCTTTCGCTCTCAACACAATTCTAGCTATTGGCAAGGCCTGCCATATATTGGCTGCGGACCTGGGGCACATAGCTTTGATGGGCGTACCTGTCGCAGCAATAACGCCGATTTGCGGCTTATAGCTGCTCCTGGACTCCTCCTCATTCGGTTGAAAACTTAACGGAGGAGGAGATTCGAGGAACTCGTCTTCACGCGTATGCGGATGATGCAAGGCTCAACCTGGAGGAGGTGCCGTCTGATAAGCGCCATCTGCTTCTGCCACGCGCTAAGCCGTTTATAGATAATGGGGCTTGGAATGTGTCAATAATCATTTACGTCTCACACGTTCTGGGATTTTTATCTCCGACTATATTTTCTCCGACCTTATATAGAATAACACAGCACATGGAGGTTATATTACCTCGTTGGAGGTCTATCCCATGTGCTGTGTTGTATTTATGAATCTACTAACTTAGTTTTTCACGAAGTCGACGATTTCCTTTTAAATATGCTCGGGAGTAAAACCTAATTTCTCATCGAGCACTTTGTATGGAGCACTAAAGCCAAAGCTGCTCAGTCCATGGATGCGGCCTTGCAGGCCTACAAGGCCTTCCATTGTGACTGGCAAACCTGCTGTCAGAGCGAATGTCTTCACATTCTTGGGAAGCAGAGTATCTTGATATTCTTTAGATTGCCGACGGAAGAGGCCTTCACTAGGGCAGCTTACTACGCGGGCTTTGATGCCTTCCTTTGAAGTAGCTGTTGAGTGTCGCTACATGCCAACTTCTGAACCGTTAGCCACAAGGATAACATCTGGATGGGCTTTTGATGACTTCAAAAGGCCCTTTCTGAGCTTGTGTGTAGTCGGTCTCTACCGAGAGATCGCGCACGTCTTGGTGACTAAAAATGAGAGCCGTAGGCGTGTCTGTATTTTCCATTGCCATCTTCCAGCACCGCGTATTTTCTTGGTTGTCGCAAGGACGCAGAACGCGCACGCTATCTTTGCCATGATGATTTTTCAGTTTCTCCATTAGGCGAATTTCGTGCCTCTTGCTCAACGGGCTCGTGAGTTGGACCATCTTCACCCACGCGGAAGGCATCGTGAGACCAGATGAATTTCACGGGATTTATCAGGCTGCTATGCGTATGGCGGGCTTCATATAGTCGGAAAAACGAAGAATGTGCCCATTGCTGTGATGATACCGCCATGAAGCATCATACCGATGCAGATACATGCCATCGATAGTTCGCTGACGCCTGCTTGGAAAACCACCAGCGAAATTGGTACGGGAGATTTCTGTAGTGTATGCCAAGAAACCGTCAGTTTTGTCGGAGTTGCACAAGTCGGCCGAACTCACAATCATATTGGAGACATGTTTGGAGAGCATTGCAAGGATAATCTTCGAACCATTACGCGTTGCCGAGTTGGCTTTATGCTCTATTTCGCCCCATGGCAGCTGAGGTGGCGGTTAGCAAACCAGTCGGCTTGCAACTGTGCCTTGGTTGGATTCTCTGCTGCCCATGCCTGTTCTTCTGCGCGTAGGCTATGCACCTCTTTGCGTAGTTCTTCGAGGCGTTCGGCATACATCTTTTCCACTGCTGGTCTCACCTGGAAGGGATTGTCAACATCAGCGGATAGATTCTTGAGTGTCTCAGGATGTAGTTGTTCCACCGAGGGGAGCGCCATGAGTTTTAGCAGCACTTTTCGTAGCTACTGCCATCGGCCTTTCTCGCCCTTTTTCCCATCACCGTATGACCTATGATAAGAGTGGGGCGCTGGCTTTCTTCGTTGGCCTTTATCAAGGCTTCTCGAGATCTGTACGGGTCGTTACCATCAATCTCAATAACGTTCCAGTTCCACGCCCTGATATTTCAGCGCGGTGTCTTCACTGATAACATCGCTCGTTGGGGTCGATAGCGCTGAATGTCGTTGGAGTCGGTAGAACATGATGAGGTTGTCCAAACCCAAGTGTCCTGCAATGCGGCCTGCACCCTGCGAGATTTCCTCTTGGATACCGCCGTCAGAAATGAATGCATAGATCTTCTCGCGTTTGAAACCTGGGTTACCTGTACGCGCATAGAGGGCTTTTTGCTGCAATGGCAGCACCCACGGCGTAGGTATGGCCTTGTCCCAATGGGCCGCTGGTGTTTTCGATGCCGCGTTCCACGCTGCGTTCAGGGTGGCCAGCCGTGGGAGAGCCCCACTGGCGAAATTGCTTGAGCTCGTCCATTGTGAAGCGTCCGCAAAGCATCAACTGAGCATAGAGCATCGGCGACATATGCCCAGGGTCAAGGTAGAAGCGATCGCGACATTCCCAAGAGGGGCAATCGGGATCGAACTTAAGGAATTCTGAATACAGAACATTGATGAAGTCAGCACCACCCATGGCACCTCCAGGGTGTCCTGATTTTGCTTTTCTCACTATGGCTGCAACAAGCACGCGGATGTTGTCAGCTGCTTCTGTAAGAAGTTGAGATGTATGTTCCATTTTCGCTGATTAGGTGTTTGTTTGTAGATGTGAGCAAAGTTACAACTTTTTACTCACCTTTCCTCTTTTTCTACTATTTCTGAGATGGGGCTGCTACTTATTTTTCGCACCTTTCTCGTCGTTCGATCTTTCGATTGCCTGAGCAGATTTATCCTTGTGGACTGAATCTTCGGTGATATTAACCTTTAGTTCGCCTTCGGCCATGTCAGAAGCGAATCTGTGCGAGCTGCTTGACTGTCGGCACTCGAGGAGCAAATCAGCAAAGGCAATTTCCACATTTGTTTGTATGGCGCCTCAGTGAGCGGGCTCCCATATTGTGCATCAAAGCCTTTTTCCACCACATAGTCCAGAGCGGCAGTGAGAGATCGAGGTGGAGATTCATGGAGCTATCCGCTTGCACAAGAGATCTAATTCTATCTTGGCAATCTTCTGTGCATCAGTCTTTCTAAAGGCTGAAACATAATGATATCGTCCAAGCGATTGAGGAATTCTGGTGCAAACTGGTGTTGTAGGGCCTTCTTCACTATCGCTTCTGCATATTGGTGGCTGTTGGGTCCCACTTTCGCCCGCATGGAAGCCGATACCTTGTCCAAATTCGCGAATTTGGCGCGTGCCGGTGTTAGAGGTCATGATGATAATCGTATTGCGAAGTCCACCGTTACGCCATTGCCGTCTGTCATGCGCCCTTCGTCCATCACTTGCAGGAGGTGTTGAAGACATCGGAGTGTGCTTTCTAAATTTCGTCAGCAGAATCACCGAATATGGATGGCGGCGCACTTTTCTGTCAGCTGTCCACCTTCTTCGTAGCCTACATATCCCGGAGGGCTCCCAACGAGGCGGCTGGTGGAATATTTTCTCGCCATATTCGCTCATGTCAATGCGTATGAGCGAATCCTGCGGCACAAACATCTGCTCGGCTAGGCATTTCACTAAATAGGTCTTACCAACGCCTGTGGGACCCACAAAGAGGAAGGTCCCCCGAGGGCGGTCGTGCCCTTCAATCCCATACGATTGCGAGTAATGGCACGCAAGCTTCTATGGCAGTATCCCTGTGCCACTACGCGGCTTTCCAGTTCGGCTTTCATGCTTTTTCAGACGCGTTGCTTCGCTTTGTACCACGCGCTGTATGGGCACGCCGCTGATGTTGCTCACCACGTTGGCAATGTCGTCCCTCTGTGATGGTCTGACGGTATGTCTTCTGTTCTGACAGCCACTGGCGATTGCGTTCGTTCAACTGCGTTTTGAGTTGTACGGATTCATCGCGATAGCGGGCAGCACGTTCGTAATCCTGCCCTCAGCGGCTTGGTCTTTCTGTTGCTTCAATTCCACTATTTTTCTGCTCCATAGCAACGATGTTCGCTGGCACATTGAGGCTCAGTAAGTGCTTCTGACTTCCAGCTTCGTCAAGGGCGTCGATGGCCTTGTCGGGGAGTGAGCGATCGGTGATATAGCGTTCCGTTAGGGTGCACACATGCTGCCAATGCCTCCGGGGTGTAGGCCACATTGTGATGCTCCTCATAGCGTTCTTTTATGTTATGGAGGATTTGCAGGGTTTCTTCAGCGGTCAGGCCTCGAGGAGCACCGACTGGAAGCGACGGGCTAGGGCTCCGTCCTTCTCGATTGTTTTACGATACTCGTTTGTGGTCGTGGCGCTGATACATTGCACCTCTCCGCGTGCTAAGGCAGGTTTTTTAGGATGTTTTGCAGCATCCAAACTACCGGAGCTGACCCTGCACCAATAATGGTATGAATCTCGTCAATAAAGATTACTATTTCGGGATGGGCATTGAGCTCTTTATCAAGCGACGGAGGCGTTCTTCAAACTGTCCGCGAAATTGTGTGCCAGCCACAATCGAGGCCATATCAAGGGCGATGATGCGTTTGTTTTGAAGAAGACGAGGCACTTTGTGGGAAGCGATGAGTTGAGAGAGCCTCCACAATGGCACTCTTGCCTACACCTGGTTCACCGATAATAATAGGGTTGTTCTTCTTCCTACGGGACAGAATCTGCGCCACACGCAAAATTTCTTTCTCACGACCCACAACGGAGTCCAAAGCGCCCTGAGCGGCTTCCTCTGTGAGATCGGTTCCGAAATTGTCGATTATCGGGGTGGCGAGCTACTCGCCATCGCTGGGCATTGGCATGGCGTTGGGGGCCCTATGCGAACGCTCTTCACCGTCCATGGGAGGATGGGGCTGTTCGTCATCGGAGAATCCAAACGAACCTTTCTATCTGAGGGATTTGGGGAGGTTATCTGTCACGACAGAATAGGTTATGTTATATGTATTAAGGAGGGTGCGCGCTGCATTGTTAGAATCGTGAAGGATGGCAAGGAGCAGGTGTAGTTCGTTGGCCATCTCTTCGCCATAGCGGCGTGCTTCGAGGAGCGTTAGTCGCAGCAAACGACGGCTCTCCATACTCAGAACTAGCGCTCCGGAGGAGGGAGTGGAGACTTTTGCAGCGAGTCCAAATGAGCCATAATTTGCTGTTTCAGCTCTTCTATAGGGCATGATAGCGACTGCAACATTTGCATAGCTTGGCTTCTCTCATCGTGGAGCAAAACCGAGCAGCAGGCAGTCAGTGGAGATGTCGCTCAATGCTTTTCTTCCTGCATCGCCTTCCGACAGAAGGCGAGTACTTGTGTGAGCCCCTGGTGAAAGTTCGTATGTCATAATCTTAATTTCGTTGATGTGACTATGTAGAAGTAGAAAGAAAAATGCAAATTTCGTGCCGTTTTTATTCTCTCTAGCTTGATGTTTTTGCAACGCTTGTATTTACAGAAGAGAGATTTTTCCAATCCACTAAGATAAGAATAAAGTGAGAATGCTAAAAAGAGGGATAGTATAGGGAAATTGGAGAAAGAGTTGTATTTTTGCTTAGTAACAAAAAGCTTTATAGAAATGATACAATCTATGACCGGCTATGGCAAGGCCGATGCGCACTTTGAGATAAGAAAAATCCATGTGGAAATCAAATCGCTGAATTCTAAATCGCCTCGACTTGAATGCACGTATTGCACCACTCTATCGCGAACGAGAAATAGAAATTCGTAAGATGATAACGCCTATTGTGGAACGTGGTAAGGTGGACTTCAGCATCTGGACCGAAAAAGGAAACTGCTGCCGAAACTGCTCCTATCAATGCGGAAGCTGTGAAGAGCTATATGGCTCAATTGCGCTGCATTAGCGAAGAGGTGGGCTTACTCTTCAACGATAGCCAGGCTTGGCAGCTACTGGTGCGCCTGCCCTGATACAACGGCAGTACAAGTCTCGGAGGAACTCACCGACGAGGAATGGGCGATGGTGAGCTCAGCTATCAAAGAGGCTCTTCAACATTTGGTGGAGTTCCGTAAGCAGGAGGGTGAAGCTCTCATCGGAAGTCTGAGGAGAAAATCAACAATATCTCACAGCTAATGAAGGAGATTGAGCCCTTCGAGAAAGCCTCGAGTGCAGAAAATACGCGAACGCCTCGAAGCCCGACTGGAAGAGCTCCTCGGTGTGGACTATGACAAGAATCGCTTGGAACAAGAGTTGATCTACTACATCGAAAAACTTGACATCAGCGAAGAGAAACAACGCTTGACAAACCACCTACACTACTTTCTGTGAGACAATGGACAGAGGACATGCAGGGCAGGGCAAAAACTCGGTTTCATCGCACAAGAGATGGGACGAGAAATCAATACAACGGGCTCAAAGTCGAATCAAGCCGAGATGCAAAACATCGTGGTGATGATGAAGGATGAACTCGAACAAATCAAAGAGCAGGTGCTCAACGTGATGTAAAACAGTAAAAATAAACGCAAACAGTTTCCTCTTTTGGGGCAGATCAGAGAAGATTAGTGCAAGAAAAACGAAAACCAGTTGAGTCCAGGGCGAGTGGTCATCTTCTGTGCCCCTCAGGCACGGGGTAAGAGTACGCTGATACACTACCTCATTGAGCAGCACCCCGAACTGAATCTGTATTTCAGTATCAGTGCCACATCACGCCCTCCTCGTGGTGCCGAACTGCATGGTGTGGAATACTTCTTCCTCAGCCCCGAAGAGTTTAAAGAACACATCGATCAGGGGCATTTCTTGGAGTATTGCGAGGTGTATAAAGACCGCTTCTATGGCACGCTACGCAGCCAAGTGGATCAGCAGTTGGCAAAAGGCGAGAATGTTATTGCCGACTTGGACGTGATAGGCGGACTCAATGTGAAGCAAGCCTATGGCGAACGCGCCTTGACGGTGTTTATTCAGCCGCCTTCTGTCGAAAACTCTGAGAGAACGCTGGAGAAACGCGGGTACGGATACACCAGAGGTGATTAACGACCGCATTGCCCGTGCGGAATACGAGATAAGTCGCGCACCAGAGTTTGACTGCATCGTGACCAACGACAACCTCAAACAGGCAAAAAGCGACATCTACCGCGTGGTGAGCAAATACCTACTGCAATGAAGCGACTCTGCATCTTTGGAGGGTCGTTTAACCCCTATTCACTTAGGGCCATATCGGCATAGCACGTGCCGTGGTGGAACAGCGTCTCTCGGATGAAGTGTTGCTCATGGTGTCGCCACAGAATCCTTGGAAGGAGAAGAGTGACTTAGCCCCTGAGGCCGACCGCCTGTGGTGGGCTTCTGAGGCCGTGAGAGAAGAACCTCATATTGAGGCAAGCAACTTTGAATTCTCCCTCCCGCGCCCATCATTTACATGGCGCACTTTAGAAGCTCTCCGGAGCGTCTACCCTCATTGTAGACTACAACTCCTCGCAGGGGCGACAATTGGAGGTCCTTCGACCATTGGGCACATTACGAGGAGATTCTCGCTACTACAGACATCATTGGTCTTTCATCCCCGGCAAGGAAGCACAATAGAGCCCCTCAAAGGGCACTGAAAAAGGCAAAGGTCTATGTGCTCAACGCTCCATTGTTTCCATGGAGCAGCACGCAGATAAGAACTGCAATCCAGCGAGGAGAAAATGTAAAAGAGAGGATGCCAGCAACAATCCTTGAAGACGTGGTGAGCACTCTATACGAAAAAGTATTAGACAACGAATAAAACACACCCATTATCATGCCGGAAAATATCAGTTGGGGCTTCATTGATGTGGCGAAGTCACAGAGAAGAAAGTGGACCAGCCTTCAGCCTCGTAGAGAACTCGAAGGTCGTTGCTGTTATGCGCCGCAACAAAGACAAAGCGCGCGACTATGCTCTGCGTCATGGCATTCCCAAATGGTATGACGATCCGATGAGCTGATCTCATGACCCTGACGTCAATGCAGTTTATATTGCCACACCGCCCAGTACGCACGCTACTTATGCAATCATGGCCATGAAAGCTGGCAAACCTTGCTATGTTGAGAAACCGCTGGCAAGCAAACTACGAGGACTACGCCGTGAATATGATTTCGAGAAGACGGGAGTGCCTTGCTTTGTGGCCTACTATCGGCGTTATCTGCCTTACTTCCAGAAGGTGAGAGAGCTGATAAAAGAGGCTCTGTGGGGCGCGTTATCAACGTGCAGATACGCTTTTTCCGTACCACCTCGTGATCTCGACTATAACGATAAGAACCTGCCATGGCGCGTGCAAGCCGACATCGCGGGAGGAGGATATTTCTACGATTTAGCCCCTCATCAGCTCGATTTGCTGCAAGAGATGTTTGGCCCTATCATTGATGCCGAAGGCTATAAGAGGCAATCGCGGTGGACTCTATCAGACGGAAGACAGCGTGAGTGCTTGCTTCCGCTTTGCCGATGGGTTGCCAGGTAGCGGCTCTTGGTGCTTTGTAGCCCACGACTCCGCTCGTGAGGACAGTGTGGAAATCATTGGCGATAAAGGCAAATTGCATTTTTCTGTATTTACCTATGCGCCTATAGTGCTGCATGATGCGCAGGGTAGGCAAGAGTTTAGCCCGGAGAATCCCGAATATGTGCAGTTGCCACTGATACGCAATGTGGTGGAGCATCTGCAAAGCAAAAAGAGTGTGCACCCTGCGACTGCGTGAGTGCAACCTCAGTGAACTGGGTGATGGATCGCATATTGGGTAAAAATATAATTTCTCTAATAAACGAATGAAAAGAGTTTTACTAATCCTTTGCTTATTGCTACTGACTGTTGGGTCGCAGGCTCAACAGGTGGTGGATAGCATATGTGCAGACACCGCGCTCATCGGCATCATACCAGAGGAGCAACTCTTTCCACCGAAACACTCATTTGGCGACTTCTTGAAACGAATGAGGATGAGCATTAAGAGTGGCATACGCTTCTTGGATAAGACAGATAGCACCTACATAGAACCGAACCACTATGATTGGACCGTGATGGGACAAAATAGCAATTTTTTTCAAGTGATCACTATGACGGTTAAAACGGAGAAACAGCATTATCAGACGCTCTTGTTCCGCCCTAAACCCATGTTTAAGATTGGACCATACCTTGGTTGGCGGTGGATATTCCTTGGATATAGCGTAGATGTCAGTAGACCCTCGAGTGCTGGCAAATCAACAGAATTTGATTTCAGTGTATATAGCAGTAAAGTGGGAGGAGACATTGTATATATTCATAACAACGGAAAGTTCAGACTGCGTAAGACGCAAGGATTCGAGGGTGTAGATAAGTTCCAATTCAGTGGCACCAACTTCCATGGATTAGAAGTCAATACGCTGAGCTTGAAATGCCTCATTATATTTTTAATCATCGCCGTTTTTCCTATCCAGCAGCGTACAATCAGAGTACGTGTGCAGAAACGCTCTGCAGGAAGCGTTATCATGGGTTTTCGCTACGACAAACAGAAACTAACATTCGATTACACTCAGCTACCCTCTCCGCTGAGTGAGAGACATTCTGTGGCATCTGTCATGAGCGATGAGTTGAAGTTCTCACGCCTTAGTTATCAGGACTTGCTTGAGCGCAGGCTATGCCTATAATTGGGTGTGTGTTCGTAATTGTCTCTGTCCATTTCGGCAACGCCAGCATTGGGGTATAGAGCCGAAAAAGGCACTAAAGTGAAGTACGATAAATTGCTCTATAACGCCATTCGTTATGTAGCAGCAGATTTTATAGGTCGTGCAGGCTTTGTGTGAATACAGGAGATAAATTTGCCGGTGTATCGTATATCACGCATCTCTATGGGTATCATAGCCGACACTTCGACGATAGCGAACCTGTGAACTATCTCAATGTCTATGCTGGCTTCTACTTTGGCAAGAAGCAAAAATATCGCCGTCAGTGAGTGGGGCACATTCCCTCAACTCTTCAAACATACGGCGATAGATGGCAGCTTTCTTGTCTATGCGCATCGGATAAGCCCTACTGCTGCTAGGCATACGATAGAGCCTTAGAGAGCGTCCTTCAAACTGAAACGTGGAGTAGTCACCCACAGCCGGTTGCTTTCCACAGAAGTTCTCTACGAAGGTGTCCGTTGCCTTCGCCCTGTGGTGCAGATTGCCTGAAGTTCTGGCAAGCGATGCAAGAGTGCCGGTAAATCAGTGGGAGTGACGACTTTCAAGAATTTGTCGCTAGCATTGTCCTGCAAGCGGCGCACCTCTGTGGCCGTATCGTAGCAGCCACACCCTAACTCAGTGAGAAAGGGGACTAGCTCATTGAGTTTGAACGTCTTCTGCTTTACATCTACAAAAAAATCCTTATCATCCTTGAATATAATACCGAAGATGCGCCACATATCATTGATGAAATTAGGATAGAAAAATTCATGCTCCATCGCTTCTGCTGTGGAGGAAAACTTCCCATCATCAACAGGCGGGCATGAGGAGGTAAAAAGGTTCAAACGGTGACGCCTCAATGGGAATAATGATACTATCTGTCATAAACTATAAAAAGCTTTTATATAAAGCACTACTTATTCTTTATCACACACTTTTCCTCCAGCTAGCCAGTATTTCTGCCAGTAGGGAGCCTTCAAGGCTTTCTACAACAACCCACGACTACCAGCGTGGATGAACTTATCGTCCCTTTAGAAAAATACCTACATGACCACATTGCTCACTACTATTAGGAGTGCGGAAGAATACAAGGTCGCCTTGTTGCAACTGACAACGTTCTTTGAATTGGACATCCCTCTCGTATTGTTCCACGCTGCGTCGATGTAGCTGCTTATCGTAGATCCGCGCATAAATGGCCATAGTTAGCCCAGAGCAGTCTACACCATTGCGCGTAGTACCTCCAGCAACATAGGGAGTACCTAGCCATGTTGCAGCCTCCAAGAAAAGCGCATGATCATCGTGCTCTTCAATGCGAATACCCAAAGCAGAATCGGCATAGGCCAACGCTCGGAAGTTGGTATTGAGAAGTTCTTCTGTGACTGCACGAGTGAAATGTAACGAGTAACAGAAGAAAGGTAATGACTTGAAGATAACTTTCACGATAGGAACAAGCCCCTCATACATGACGGAGAGGCTTGTATGGAGCGGCTGTTATAGATGATTTTCTTGGAGGTAGTGATTAGCTTTCGCTAGCAGCTTTACAACCGCCAGCTGCAGCTGTAACAGCTTGTCTGTAGAGAGGATCAGCAACATCACCAGCAGCATAAACTCCGGTATCCCCGTCAAAGGTGTATCACCTTCAGTGAGGATATACCCTTGCTCATTCGTCTTCAACCCAGGGTGCAAAGAGGTCGCTATTAGGCTTATGTCCAATGGCTAAAGAAGAAGCCGTCAATAGGCAAATCATATTGCTTCTCATCTGCTTCTCCTTTGCGGTGAACCAAATGGGCCCTCTAACTTTCCTTCACCAAAGAGTCCTCATTGTATTGGTTTCAAAGAGTATCTCAATCTTAGATTCTCCATTACGCGGTCCTGCATCGTCTTACTAGCGCGTAGGGAAAGGTTTACGCACAATCAAATAGACTTTATCTGCTAAACCAGCCAAATAACTTGCTTCTTCGCGACGTATCACCACCACCTACAACGGCAACAGTCTTCTACGATAAAAGAAACCATCACAGGTGGCACAAGCACCAACGCCATGTCCCTTATAGGTTTCTTCATCAGCTAAGCCAAGATATTTAGCAGCAGCTCCCGTTGTTATGATCAACGTGTGGCATAATACTCACTACCATCATCAAACGTCACAGAGTAGGGGGCTTTTATCTAGATTTACCTTATGGCTATATTAGAACGAATTTCTGCACCATAACGGCCTCTGCTTGCTGACGCATACTATCCATCAAGTCATACCTTCAACACCTTCTAGGAAAGCCAGGAAAATTCTCCACCTCACTTGTAGTTGTGAGTTGTCCACCCGGCTGTAAGCCTTCGTAAATAACAGGACTGAGTCCTGCACGCCCAGCGTAAATTCCAGCAGTATAGCCAGGGCCAGAACCTAAAATTAGGCAAACGTATAGTTTTTCATTAATTATATATTTAAAATGTTTATCGTAAGTCGATTACTTCCACTTTGGGATAGTCTTTCTTACTAAATTACAAATGTGCTGCTTTACCAAAACTTAATCCCCGTCTGAAGCTGACTAATACGGAAGCGTATTCAGTTGCTCTCTCGCATCTTTCAATCGAACGTTCATAAGATTACCATTAGTGTCGACAAGCACAACTAATCGCTGAAAAGAAGCGCGTGCTTTAGGTACGACAGTTATCTTACGGCATGTCTTGCCAGCATAAGTATCTGATTCCATATATATGGCTGCAGTTTTCATCAGATAGAGGGTTTATGAACGCTGTTGATTCATTTTCTAATCTGCTCAGTAGAGGGTGCTCACATTGCTTTCACTTCCTGACATCATGGACCAAAGAGTTTTACCATTGAACCAAGTTGTCATACTACCTGGACTGAATTTTAAATTTATTTCTCTGTTTGAATATGTACCAAGAACAGTACCATTAGGACTTAACCCTTTAAAAGTTGTAGCTTCAAAGGAAGCCTTAACTCCCGTTTTTGTAATTTAGTTGCAACTTGATTGAGAATCCGCCCAGCACCTGTGCGCGAAACATGGCAATAGCACAAAGGATAAGAGTAAAGTAGAAAGCGTCTTCTTCATATTCTTTTCGTTTTTATTTTATTTCGAATATATCATAGTCTTAATTACCCAACATTTTGGTCAAGTTGGAATTCGTCTTGTATCAAGACTTCGCGAGTTTGGCACCTCTTGCGGGTCAACAATACCCTGCATTTTTCTAGTTGATCCATCAGACGCCCCGCACGATTATAACTCTATAGAGAACTTGCGCTGAATGAGTGAGGTTGAACTCCGCTTGGTTCACGACGATGTAGCGAGAACTTCTTCAAACATCGAATCACGTTGTCCACCTATCATCACGACATCCTTCTCCTTCTCCATTGCTTTCTTCTGCAAACTTCTGGAAGTTCAAATGCAGAAATATAACCTTGTTGACTGCAATGAATCTCATTGATGCGTTCTACCTCAGGGTATCCACAAAGCACACTGCACGCGCACAGGTTCATTACCACTCAAGAATAGCATATCACCACGACCGATAAGTTGCTGAGCACCAGTACGATCTAGAATGGTCTTAGAGTCAATGCCAGAAGATACCTTAAAGGCCATACGGGCAGGGAAGTTAGCTTTTAATCAGTACCTGTAATGATATTTGTTGTAGGTCGCTGTGTCGCAATAATCATGTGCATTCCTACCGCATCGAGCTAATTGGGCAATACGTGCAATCGGAAGTTCAACCTCTTTGCCTGCAGTCATAATCAAATCACCGAATTCATCAATAATGATTACAATATAAGGCATAAATTCATGTCCATTGAAGGATTCAGCTCACGATTAATAAACTTCTGTTATACCTTTTTATGTTGTGAACTCGTGCTTTCTTTTAGTAAATCATAACGATGATCCATAACAACGCAAAGACTCTTCAGGGTTTCAATGACTTTTCCCCTACATCTGTGATAATCGGTTCTTCGTTATCTGGAACTTTAGCTAAGAAATGTCTCATGGGCATAAAATGCTAGACTCTACTTTCTTAGGGTCGATGATAACAAACTTTAACTCAGCAGGATGCTTCATAGAGCAAAGAAGTGACGATAGCGTTCAAGCCAACAGACTTTCCTTGTCCGGTAGCACCAGCAACTACAAGTGAGGCATCTTGGCTAAATCCACCATATAAACATCATTAGTAATAGTTTTACCAAGCGCAATAGGGAGAGCAAAGTCAGCTTCCTTGAATTTTTGTGTTCAAGATACTTCCATTGAAACAATCTTCTTATTTCGATTTTGGAACTTCAATACCTATTGTTCCCTTTCCTGGCATAGAGCTAATGCGAACTCCTTCTGCTGAAAGATTCAGAGCTATATCATCTCCCAAATTACGAATCTTGCTGATGCGTACACCTGGAGCTGGCGTAACTTCATAGAGCGTAATTGTTGGACCAATTGTTGCTTTGATATTAGTAATCTCCACTCCAAAATCATGAAGAACTGTAACAATACGATCCTTATTACTTTTGTTCTTCCATATCGATACTTGGATCCTTCATTCTCATACTTTTTAACAAGGAGAGAGTGAGGGAACTTATAATGTTCTCAAATCCTACGTGGATCATATGGACCTAGCACCTCTAACGGAGAAGCAACAGTCTTAGTACTAGCACTCTTCTCTGGATCTTCTGCCTTTGTTACTCTCCAGTTCTTTATTCATATCTGTATCAATCACAGATAATGCATCTACAGAGGGAGTAACAGCAATGGAAGTAACTTCAGTTTCAGAATCACCTAAATCAATTGTGGTAGCTACGCCATTCGGCTCTTTCATCTTTCTGATTTTCGTCCGTAATATCTAATGGATTATCTGTTTCATCTTCAATCGTTTCTTCGTCACCTTCATTCTCTGCACCCTTATTAGCGTCTAAATCAGGCAGCTCGCCAGCAAAAAGTCTTCATTGTTCCCTTCATCATCTGTTATAACTTCGTTTGCTACAGAGTGCTCTGCCTCATATTTAGACGGATTAAAGAGCAAGCGAATAAATTCTATAGTTTGGCCTGAAAAGTAAATCAAATAGAGAATACCTATCACTATCATCAAAAATGATAGTTCCTATCAATCCTAGTGTTACTTGTGAGATATTGACAAAACAAGATAGCCATGCCCTCCTCCCAATCTGGCTGGAAAGGGATCTTCATAAGTTTCTCTGGAAAACGTTGAGAAACTCTTTAGAAGAAAAGAAAGAAGTTAGTACAACGGACCCCCAAATCATAAGTACCGAACAGTTTACAAACCATTTGTCGAAGACGAACCCCATATGTATCCATGAACTTCAAACTCAGCCCAACTCATGAAGATGGGGAAAAATAGGAACACCCAAAAGGCTTGCTGATACTCTGCTGTATGCTCCAATCTTTCCTCCGTAGTTAACAAACTGTTGATTGCCTATATTATTTTCTAGCTGTGTCTGATCAACGCTTGCAGTATATGAAGTAAAGCATAGAACATATCATAACGCCAAAGCAAAGGTAATCAAACCTAATATGAATTTCAGTTTTTCCCCTACGCAACAGTTCTTTCCATCCGTCCTCAGGACTGAAGATAGACTTGAGATCTACATTACCATCTTTTGTTTTATTTTTATTGGCAGTCTTTCGAGTTACTTGCTTCTGCCATGATTTCTATTTCGTGTAAAAGTCATAAGTTGATTCAGTGCACGTTGACAAACCTCCACAAAATTCAGGATATTCATTTGTCTTCATTCGGCAGTTTTCAAAACCTCTGTATACATTTTTAGCTTGATAACCTGCACCTCATACATCTTTGCACCTCGCACGTCTTTCCATTTAGAATCGTCAGGATGGGTCGTGATATTTAATTCCCACGGCCTCTATTGCTGCATTATATGTATCAGAGAATTGCGTATCATATATAATATTCTGTCTGCCAGACCTCCAAAGCTATGCCCAAAACTCATGCACAACAACAGAGCGAAAAGCACTATGTTTTGTGCAGTCAGTGTATAGGAGTTATAAATTCCACCACCGCCATAATTATCCGTATTGGCTAAAATAATTATATGTTCATAAGGAATACCTTGTAAAGCATCATTAAGTTTACGTAAATTCAATGTTGTTAAATAGCGATCGGAATAAATGTATCAAAATGACTAGACAAGGCCGTTTGCTTCCATAATCCCCGTTTGGGCATACTAATACCGCTATTTTGTGAAGGTAAAGCCAGCCATCAATATTAAAACAATCTTTTCTACTTGAATGGTTCATATGAAAACAACGATTTCATCGCTATAGTGGCATCGGAATATTATTCTGCTCTGCCTCTGTATATCCTTCTGCCACAATGGCAATATCGATCTTTTATCTGGAACCAGCTTTCCGATAGATACTTATGCGGAGCTACTTGCAATCCATCAAGGAGCGAATAAGAATATCCGTGGATGGATGGTCATTGCAAAACCTGATACAACTCAGAGTGTGTGTCGTATAGTTCGATACTGAGCAAAGCTGAGTCTGTAGGCATAGGCATCAAAAACACATCTGGAAGGCTTTTATTTACCCTTTTTGCTTCTTTCTCGTAGTTAACCACCTTGAAACAACGTTGAAAAAGAGTGTCGATAATAAAACTTTTTAGTTCGTGCATCTTGCAAACACAGTTGACCATTTCCCTCGCAAAGGTACTGCATTTAAATGGCCACGACGCTCAGCCCTAACCATTGAAAGTACTTAGTTCTTCAATAGAAATATATTGTTCAACAGTGCCTGAAAATATAAAAATCTGCAGAAATGATGTACAGAAAAATTAGACTTTGACTTTTAAGCGGCTGGAATTAGATACCTGCCAAAAGTATGAAATAATACAACTGTCATTGTTCTATGAAATTTGAATGCTTACCATAAATTTATTCGTAATTTAGCAGCTCAAACCAACCTACATCTTAATAAATCATTGTGAATTTGAAAGATTTGAGAACCGATTGGTGCGCGGTATACGCTTTGCATCCATCCTCGTCTTCAGTATTATTGGCAGGCTCTGCTTCAACGTTTGTTTTGTGCAGGACGCATCTTCTGGAACGAGATCGTGTGACTTTTCGTGCTGGTGCACTCACCCATGTTTTTATTTTGGCTTTGGTTCCAGTTTTAGCTCTTGTGCAATCGCAAAAGGCTTTACGGCTAGATACTTATACTGATAGTCAAATACTTGAAACTTTTCTCTCAGCTCTAGTTGGTTGACGCTCTCTTAACTTTTGTAAATCGCTATTTATTAAACACTCAACAAGGGTGTTTTTGTCGGTATTGGTATTCTTATGCTACTCTATACCGTTTGGTCTTCTAATGAGCGGTATAGACATCACCTTTCAACCAAACTATGGCAAATAAAAGCAAAGAACGAAGCATGCACAAATCAAAGATTACATATTTGCAGCTATTTTTCTTGCTATATTCCTGATTATCAGTCCAGAGTTATCTATCTTCTTAAGTAATTCTTTCCGAGTCAGCACTAGGATATATTCCTGCAAGCAGGTTCCACTTCTTTGGAGTGTGCCATATAATTCTTATGGTACTCTTCTTCACGCTTCTCATAGTTTTATGCCTAATACGAGTGTACGTTTACGTGGTATCCATTGCAGGCCTACCGGTGAGGGATTCTCATACAATGTCTGCATATGATATGCTATTTACAAATGACGATGACTAGCTTCTAATGCTATTTATGGTTCATTGGCAGCTCTGCCCTCTCATCATGATTTGGGTACGTATTCTTTGGTATATCATTCTTGCGGTACGGCTTTTAAGTTATGCAGATCAACACATAGGAGAATATGCCCATAGTCGCATGTCATGTTGGAATAGGACCTCATTTGATAATGAAATGTTTCAATTTGTATATTTATTTTTCAAAAGGTTTAAGCATGGAAATACTGCACCACAAATAGTAGAACTTCACAGAAAGAGTTTAAAGTTCCAACATTTATTCTTGATATCACTTTGGACAGCAAATTAATTTCAGCTTAAAGATCTTATTGGTTAATTCTTCTAATCAAGGATTCATTTCCTGCAGCTGATCTCTTTCACTGGACAGTAGGAAAAGTGCTTTATGCTTTAGCAAACAAGGGAGTGCTATCTCATTCTCTCATGGTTCAGCTAAATTTACTATAGAAATAATTTGTTTACTGGTGGCTTCTAACGATGAGTTAATAGTCAATTTATCAAACGATGAGAAATAATACCAACATTGTTCTAATTGCAGACAGCGGCAGTACTAAAACAGATTGGTTGCTACTAAAAGGCAAAGATGAACTTTTCTAGATTCAGCACTCAAGGAATCAACCCTTTTATGCTGACTGAATCAGAGATGCTCGACTATGTTAGCAACTGAACTACCTCAACTACGCGAATGTCGAATCTATATTCATTTCTGTGGAGCAGGATGCAGAGGAGAGTTATCTGCTATTGTAAAATCTGCAATACAAAGTCTTTTCTCTCACGGCGAATATTCAAGTAGAATCAGACTTACTTGGAGCAGCTCGCAGTGTGCGGTAACTGAACCTCGCATAGCTTGTCTCAGGTACGGCTCTAATAGTTGCCTGCGACGGCAAGATCATTGTAGAAAATGTATCTCCAGTAGGTTATATCTCGTGATGAAGGCATGGAGCAGTCATGGGAAAGCATCTTTATAGCTGATGTTCTGAAAACACCAAAATATCTGAAGATATATCCAAACCATTCTTTGATAGGTAATCAACTAACTCCCGATCAAATTATTCAAAAGCATATAGAGAACCTTTCTCTAATCGATTCTTAGCCTCTTTGCTTTATTTATAGGTGAGAACAGGCATAATATTGATATACATACTCTTTATATTAAAGAACGTCAAGTCTCTTTTTAGAAGAAATATAGATCAACATCATCGTCTCAATCTTTCCGGTAAATCCTTTGTGGGAGTAGCTTTGCTTTTTAGAATTGAAACTTCAAGAAGTGGCAAAATCTTTGGGTTATCGCATTGTGGCCGTATATAGGGCTCCTCTAGATGGTGCCCATGAAGTATCATTCTGCGCATAATAACAAGATGCGCTAAGATTTCTTACACAACATTATTATTGAAGCATTACCGAAATTCCTAAAACTACTGTTGTGAAACAATTTCTGCATCACGCATTCACTCTCTTTTGAGATTTTTAGACTAGCAGAGGTTTGAGAAAGAAATATTTCATCAATAAATCCCAATTCGGTTTTGGAAAACTCATGAAAAGAGCGTTTCCAAACCGGAATTGGGGTTTTATGTGATAGCCGATATCTTTATTGCATCAGCTGATATCCTTTGTTGTATTTGAGAATATAATAAGAATATTTTAAACTATCAAAGAAAATTGAGGTTCAGACATTACCTTAATTTTAAGTTTCATATTCAGCTCAGAGTTTTAGTTCCTTATTTAACTTATAAACAACGGAGGCAAAGACTAAGGAAATCCTGCTTCTTTGCCTCCATTTTTAATAGCTACATACTAGAGTGTTTTCCACTTACCGCCTACAGCTCTCCATTGGATTTTTGCAGCATTCCAGAATGTCGGCCACCCACCGAGATCCCTCCTATGAATAGTCCTTGAACCTTGTGCCAGCCTTTGGCTAATGCTATTTCGCAATTTTCTCGAGTGTCACGTGGTGCATAGATTCCAGTGTCAATATAAGTGTACCGTCAATACTTACTTGCGTGAGCAAGAAGAAAATTCATACACACCCGTCTCAGGGACATAGAAGAATCCTTCTGCAGTTGCAGCATAATTCTTTACATCTCGTACATCGCTAGGAACATTCGTTGAAGTGCGTACGACTTCAATACGATCTGCCTTAAAGGTTGAATCAGCCTTTAAGGCTACTAACTACTGGGGGTTCTAAATTCTCCATTGTATTTGCGAACAGTGTAGCCTTTGGTTGTAGGAGTGCTGAGTGAGAGAAGGGAGTTTGACTGTTAATTTCTATCTTACGTACATTGACTGAGTAAACCACAAGGAAGAAGTGTTGCTGCATTCAACGTTGTGCTTTGGTCGAATTTTGATTGGACCGGTATACCGTGTGTGAGTGTGATGTGGGGGTTGTTCCGTCAAGTGTATAAACTATTGGAAGATTTCTTTGAGAACTCAAAGAAACAGTACGTGAGTTAGTAAAAGCTAACTTGTTCGAGCTAATTCCTTCAATACTCGGGGCAGGAATATAGAAATTGATGTGACGTTCTTTTAATCGCAGTGTGAAATCGTTATCAAGGCGACGCTGGAAGTCCGAGAAATCTTTGTCTTTCTCTTTTGTCCAGGCACACCTCTGCCAAGGCGACTCCTCGTGGCCATAATCTGTTTTTCAAGGCTGCTGGACCGAGTATACTCTGTCCAGTTGTTCCCTGAACGCCTACGAGCCAGTGAATCTAGACCTTATGAGGTTAGTGCAGAAGGCACAGGATTATAGGCATAGCATTTTTTCAAGTGGAGCGTATCCTCCGATACTTGTAGGTTCATTCATAAAGTCGCCCTGGTAATGATCGAAATATAAGCCATGACTTCCTGGTGTCATAATAACACTATGATGTTTCTGCGCTGCAATAATACCACCATCTTCTCCCGCCAGCTCATAACAATAGCATCTTTGGTAGATTTCCACCTTCAAGTATTTCATCCCACCCAATGACACGTTTGCCTTTCGTTTGTAAATATTTCCCAATCCGTTCGATAACGTAATCTTGTACTGAAAGCTTCTTTTGTGAGTCCAAGAACTTTCATGCGAGCTTGACAACTATCACATTTTGTCCATTCAATACGTGGACTTTCATCACCACCAATATGAAAGTAAGTTGAAGGAAATAGTGGTACAAGCTCGTCTATTACATTCCTTAAAAACTTAAACATATTTTCTCGTCCAGGACACTGACAATATCTTCAACTCCCCAAATGATTCGTGGTGTTATCTCTTTTCTTTTGCGAGGACAGATCAGGATAAGCCGCAATAGCTGCCAGTTCGTGACCTGGAATCTCTAATTCAGGAATCACTTCTATCTGCTTTTCTGGCAGCATAGGCTACAATATCACGAATTTCTTGCTGTATAGAAGCCTCCATATTTATTTCCTTCTGCATCCATTCTCCAGGCTCCTATGTCTGTAAGTTTAGGATAGCGCTTAATTTCAATGCGCCATCCCTGGTCATCAGTTAAATGCCAATGAAAAGCGGTTTTAACTTTAATGAAGCCATTACGTCAAGTTGCTTTTTGATTGCAGCAACAGGCATAAAGTGACGACTAACATCAACCAAGATTCCACGCCAGAGAAACGGGGTTGATCTTCAATTCTAACCATGGGTATCTCAAGTGGCCAGCTAGGAGTACGTGCATTGGTCGCTTCCACAAAAGGAGGAGTAATTGAGTAAAGATTGATAAGCCCAAAAGAGGCCACTTTCTGAAGAGGCTGAAAGTTTTTACTTGCTGAGGAGTAACCTCTACGATAGGATTCGTTTTCCTATTGTTGGGTCAATAGTAAAAAGGATGAAGATGTCACCGCTTTATGAGAACTTTTTAAACGAATACCTGTAGATCGTTGTGGTTTATCTATAAAAGGCTTGAGCAACTTTGATCTGCACTTTTTCCCTTTCCTTTGAAAGGATAACTGTTTGAGGAGAAAGTTGAAAACTACCCTTCCTTCTCAATGATAGCAGGGCGTGGGATAATGCTTTATTTGTCCCATGGAAGGAAGCACGGACAGCGTAAAAAGAAAGCTGTTAGAATATATATCGTATAATATAGTTAGATGTTATGACTGCGAATTTACGTAATATTTTTAATTTTCTTTAGAATGTCTAATCCAAGAAGAAAAGTGATTTCCTTATTCCATAGATAAATACTAACTTTGTAGCAAAATAAAGATAACTAAAATGGCGGGAAAGTAGAACCTCCTATATATATCAGGGCCCTTTGTGTTATAGAATCGGCAGAGTTGCTTGAACAAGTTGCGCAGGAAATTGTTCGAATTCGTGATATTCACGGGATAGATATAATTTTCAAAAGCTTCTTTTTGACAAGGCTAATCGCACTTCCCTATCATCGTTTTAGAGGTCCAGGGGCATGAAAAGGACTTCAGATGTTAGCAGATATAAAATTGCATCATAGCCTAAGGATTACGACAGATATTCATGAGTTATCAGGCTAAGGTAGCTGGAGAAGTTGTCGATGTTTTACAAATACTGCGTTCCTTTGCCGTCAGACAGATTTATTGTAGCAGCGTCTCAAACAGGGATGCATTATTAATATCAAAAAGCACAGTTCCTTTCAGGTAGTGATATGAAATACCCTGTTGAGAAATGTCGTGAATCTGGAGCTAAAGAAGTATGGCTAACGGAAAGGAAATGCCTGGCTATAACAATTTGGTTGTAGACTTCAGAAACATCCTTTAATGGCTCAATGGGCAGATCGTGTTATTATGGATTGTACACATAGTGTTCAACGACCTGGAGCAGGAGAAGGAAAACGATAGGGTGATAGACAGTTTGTACCAATGATGGCATATGCAGCTAAGGCCTTCGGTGTAGATGGCTATTTTTGAAACACATCCACAACGGATGCAGCCCTTAGTGATGGACCTAATATGCTCCTCTTAATGATTTTAGAAAATCTTATCGTAGAATTAAGTAAGTAGTTATCTTATGAGAAGCATATAGATGTAGCGATTCAATGCCTTAGAGAAAAAGAGTCAGAAGCTATAGTGATCTCTATATCAATGGAGATTTTTGACAAAGCTATTCGACTTGTCTTAGATTGTCAAGGAAAATTGATTATTACAGGCGTTGGAAAAGAGTGGACATATAGGAGCAAAAATTGCTGCAACACTATCTTCTACGGGAACTCCTAGTTTTTTTGTTAATCCCCTTGATGTTTTTCATGGAGATTTAGGTGTAATTACTGCAGCTGATGTAGTATTAGCGATTTCTAATTTCAGGCAAACAGACGAACTATTACGTTTTCCACCTTTTCTTCTTGAGATGAAGATACCTGTAATAGGGATGTCAGGTAATCCTCGTTCACAGCTAGCTGAGTATTCAACGGTTCATTTGAATTGTAGTGTAAAAAAAGAAACAGGCCCCTTGGGTTTAGCTCCAACTTTCGTCTACAACAGCACAACTTGCAATGGGAGATGCTTTGGCTTGTGCTCTTATGGATGCTCGTGATTTTCAGGCATCTGGTTTTGCTATTTTCATCCCGGCGGTTCTTTTGGGACGTCGACTACTCACGAGCAAGGGATGTGATGCGCACAGAAGATTTACCAGTCATACCTCCGTCTATGAAAATGGGAGAAGCTGTGATACACATGTAAGTAATGGACGCCTAGGACTTTTGTGTTGCAGAGAGGAAGGCAAAGTTGTCGGAATTATTACTGATGGCGATGTACGACGTGCTATTCAGTCCTCTCAAGATAGTTTTCCAAAAACTGTGGCGAACTTTATGACCCGCTCACCAAAGACTGTCGGTGCAGATACTAAGATTATGCAAATAGAAGAAATCTTGCAAGAAAATAAAAATTCATTGTGTTCTAGTTGTGGTTCTGAGAATCATTTATTAGGATTATTGTTGATACGTTTAGGACGCAACTTTTAGGTGGTTGTAAATAATTATATTCGTATGTCTAAATACGTTGATTAAGCAATAACGATGTGTAAATGCAACAAGGATAAGAAAATAAGTAATAATAACGAAATCTTTTCACAATTAGGGATGTGTCAAAGCCGATTTAAACACATCCTATTATTGTCTTTTAATCTTTGTACTTCCTATATCATGGGCAGCACAAACTGGATTCACTTCTTTTCACGACAAACAATAGGATTGTTATATTTAAGAGTGGACAAGAGAAATTTTCGGATCTTTTTGCCGCGATTCAACAGGCAAAGAAAAGTATTCATCTTGAATATTTTAATTTTAGAAATGATTCTATTTCTGCGAACTCCTTTTTCACTGTTGGAACAAAAAGGTGAAAGATGGGGTGAAAGTAAGAGCTATTTTTGATGGTTTTGGCAATGCATCTAATAATAGACCTTTGAAACGTAAACATTTGGATTCATTGCATAATCGTGGTATTGAAATTTATGAATTTGATCCATTAAGATTTCACGTATGTGAATCATATCATACCGCGAGATCATCGAAAAATAGTAGTAATAGATGGAGTCGTTGCATATACAGGGGTATGTCTTGCAGACTATTATATTAAAAGAGTAAATCAAATTTGGTGAGTTGTGACATTCTCATGCTCGTGTAGAGGTGAAACCGTAGGACAATTGCAAAAGGCTTTTAGATTTTTCGGAATATTTGGACTCTAGCAAAATATTCGTGGCGCCGGAATACTATCCGGGATATCGTGATGCCACAAAAGGTTTTCTAACTTAACACCTGATACGTGTAGTTCTGCAGGTAAGAAACGTATTGCAGTAGTTAATCAAGGGCCAAGATCTCCCAAAAACCTATACATGCCACTTTCTTGCAGCTTATCAATAAGAGCAACAATGCAAATACAAATAATAAATCCTTATTTTACGCTTTGTCACCATATCGACGTGCACTCTGTCAAGCGATAAAGCGAGGTGGATGTTCAGAATAGTTTTCAGCTAAAAGTGATATTCCCATAACTCCACGATTGTAGAGCATAATGCTCATCAGCTTATGAAGAAAAGGAGTTAAGGTTTATGAAGGTGGTTTTCATCATAGTAAGATAATGATGGTAGATGAGTGTTTATTCTTTTATCGGCTCAGCAAATTTAGATAGTCGCAGTCTTTCATTTGATTATGAATGTAATCTTTTAATTGATGACAAGCCTACAACGAAAGTATTGCAAACGATATTCAATAAAGACAGAGATGAGAAATGTTGGCTATTAACTCCTAAGACTTGGAAGGAAAAGTTTAAGCCTTCCGACGATTTGCTGCATGGTTTTGGCAATGGCTTACCCGTTTGTGTAATTTTCTTTTTATAATGATTTAATTGCAGAATAGAAATGGATTCTTTAAACTATAACGACACAGACAATAGTAGTCGATTTTATGAACAGAAAGAACCTAAAATGGCAATGAAGTACCAATCTCATCTACAAATGACTTACAAAGCTAAGCCCGTTAAATGCGACCTTTTCAATATGTAAAAAGCATTAGCAATTATTTGTGTCGTATTATCTCATTCAGGGGGACCCTCGTGGCTCTTAAATATTGTTTTCCAATTTCATGTCCCTGTCTTTCTTATCTGTGCTGGATATTTCTTTAATGCCAAATATCTCAATGATGAGAAAAACGTATATACAAATCGTATTAAGGTTTATATTTCCCTTTTGTACGCTGGTCTATCTTGTATTCATAATTTATGGTTCTATCTAGGAATTCTTAACAGCAATATGGGAATGCTGGTGGGGGAGTAACTCATCCATACAATTTCTGTCAGTTTCTTTCTCAACGTCTGTGAGTATAGTCTTCACATGTCAGGATATGATGAATTTTTAGCTGGTGCTTTTTGGTTTTTCAGAGCTCTTTTTATAGGTAGCATCGCTTTTTAATACTCTATAAGATTTGTGTGTGGCTTTTGATTAAAAATGGGAAAGATCCTTCTAAGCTTTTGTGCTGGAACAATTCTTGTTATAAGTTTGCTTATGTCTACATGGCTTATTCTTGCTAATCTAAAAATCACAGGAATTAGTCAGGGAGGATATCGTGAGATAATGGTAGTTTGCTTTATGGCTATCGGCTATATATTTCGACAAATAATTGATAACAAGCTGTTTAATAAGATTCAGAAAAGAGCGATTTGGCACAATCCACAAAGATCTGTTTACCATCATTTCTCTTACTGATTTTTGGCTCTATATTTTCCTTCAAGTATGACTTATCGGCCTGATTTTTGAGTATTTCTCTACCATTTACTGGATTTGCTGGATTTCTGTTACTCTATTTCTTTCTAGCATTTGAGTTTACAAAAACAAGAAAATATATTAAAGCAACTACTGATTTATATCGGAGATAATACGTTGTATATTTTTGCATTTCATCTCTTAGCATTCAAATTGGTAGTATCTCTAAAGTTGTAATCTATCATCTTCCTTGGAAGATGATAGGAGCTATCCTATTGTGATAGAAGGAAGTGGACATGATTTTTGGCTTATTTATCTCCTCGTCAGGTATTTGCGCTCCTTTTAGTTTGGATTTGGGTATATCGTAAGCTTGAATACAAATTAGAGTTTACTTTTGTCTTACGAAAAACCTTCTAAATCAAAAATTATTAATTTAGTATTTTTCCAACGCTTTTTCATGGTTTTATATTTTATAACTTTTAAAAGTTTACATGCTTCTTCGTGCTCTTGTATGAGTGTTTGGCATTTCTTTTCAAATTTAGTGAGTATAAGGATATAGATAATCATCTAGCTCCCTAAGGATGGTAACCCTACTTCTCCTTGAATAAAAGAAATGTCAGTCTATCATACAGAGCCTCAACTCTTATATCAGTAGCGTTGAATCTGGACTGACAAGTAACAGAGGCGTACTATCAAAGGAAAGATTGTGGAGTTGGTGTCGGACAATACCATAACAGACCTAATAACAGTATGCTCTTCACGATGAGGACATACTGTAGCAGAGAGAGTATTTTTGGGGAAGGAAAAATGGCTGTACTATTATACTAGGTACGAGCATATGAATTATTCTTATTACCATATACTTGATATAATAACAGTCATTCATTTCTAATGAAAGTTGAGATTTCAAGATAATGAATGGACTGCTTTAGTATATATAGAGAGATTAGATTGAAGATGTTTTTCTGAATTATTGCGCTTAAGAAAGAGATTAATGCGTTTTATAATAATATCGATACACCTCGTTGTATCGCTTAAAACGCTTTAAAAAGGTGGTTTGTTTCAGATGTATTATATGCTTCATAAAATGTACTTGTGAGATTTTTAATTACCTTTGCCACAATAAGGAGAATAACTAATTAAAGATAAATGATAGATCAGACAGAATTTGAAAAGTCGATATTGAAAAGAGATGCGACAGTCTTATATCGACTATTCTATGTCAGTCGATTGTTTCCGTGCACTGCAGATGTGCGTGATGGCTTTAAAACCTGTTCAACGTCGTGTCCATATGGTATGATGGGCTTAGGAAATACGCATGACAAGGGCCTATAAAAATCAGCACGTACAGTGGGTGAAGTTTTTAGTGTAAGTGCCATCCTCATGAGCGATAATAGTATTTAGTAGGTGCGCTCTGTCGTATGGCTCAGAACTGGAATCTCACGCTATCCCTTAATTGATGGTCAAGGGAACTTTGGTTCTATTGATGGTGACTCTCCTGCTGCTATGCGTTATACCGAAGCTCGCTTACAGTGTTCTCAGCGATGATGATGCAGGATTTGGACAAGGGGACTGTTGATATGATGAATAGCTTCGATGATACATTGAAGGAGCCAGCTGTTCTACCAACGCGTATCCTAACTTCCCTTGTCAATGGTGCCACAGGTATTGCCGTTGGATGGCGACTAATGTTCCAACTCATAACCTGGAGAGGTTGTTGATGGCTGTCGTATATAGACAATCAGACATTGACGTAGAAGGTTTGATGCAGCATATTAAAGCACCTGACTTTCCAACTGGAGCATTTATTATGGGGCTGCAAGGTGTTCGTTCTGCCTACCAAACGGGTAAAGGACGTATCGTCTTACGTGCAAAAACGGATATGAAAATGGTCCTCAGCACGACACTATCGTTGTTAGCGAAATTCCTTGTAGTGTTAATAAAGCTGAGCTTATTCGCGATATAGCCAATCTTGTTAATGATAAGAAGATTGATGGTATTTCCAATATGAATGACGAATCTGACCGTGAAGGTATGCAGATCGTCATTGATGTGAAAGCGTGATGCCAATGCCAATGTTGTTTTGAATAAACTATTTAAGATGGCTGCTACAGAGCGGTTTTGCGCGGTTAAGTGCAGTGGCTTGGTTCATGGACGTCCAAAGTCTTAACTCTGAAAAAGATTGCATCGCTGTTTTTGTTGATCATCGTCATGATGTCGTAATTCGTCGCACACAATATGATTTGCGTAAAGCTCAAGAACGTGCGCATATTCTTGAGGGTCTAATTAGTGCTAGCGACAATATCGATGAAGTGGTTCATCTGATTCGCTCAAGTAAAACTCCTTCAGAAGCTATTGAAGCTTTAAAGAATCGTTGAACTTGACGTATATTCAAGAAGCTATTGTGGACATGCGTTTGTGCCCAGTTGACAGGTTTTGCAACTAAGAGAAACTTCATGCAGAATATGCAGAATTGGAACGTAGATTGATTACCTTCAATCAGATTCTTACAAACGATACGCTCTGTCTGCAAGGTGATGAAGGACGAACTCTTTGAAGTTAAAGAGAAATACGGCGATGATCGACGCACAGAAATCAAGCTGAGCGCAGAAGAATTTAATCCAGAGGATTTCTATGCCAATGATGAAATTGTTATCACAATTTCTCATCTAGGATATATCATAAAGCGTACGAAGTCTTGATGAATTCCGTGCGCAAGCACGTCTGGTGGTGTTGATGAGTCGAGGTGGTACTACGCGTGATTCTGATTTTATAGAATATATTTATCCAGCAATGATGCACGATACCTTCTCTTCTTCACAGCATGCGGTCGCTGCTATTGGTTGAAGGCTTACGAACTTCCAGAAGGAACAAAAGAATGCGAAGGCCGTACAATTCAGAATATGCTCATACGAAAAGGATGATGCTATCAACGCTTGCCTTTATGTGAAGAAACTCTCAGATGCAGAGTTCTGCAATAGCCACATATGTTGTATTCCTGTACGAAGAATGGTACGATAAAGAAGACATCGTTGTCCGATTATAGTCGCCCACGCGCAAATGGTGTATTGCCATCAACATTCGTGAGGATGATCGCGTAGTGAGTGCTGTTCATTACTAATGGGACGACGAACGTATTATCGCAAACGAAATGGTCGTGCCATTCGCTTCAATGAAGATTCCGTTCGTGTTATGGGACGTACTACAACAGGTGTCCGCGGTGTTACGCTTGATGGAAGACGATGGAAGTCAGTAGCTAGTGGTTTGGTGAACAATTCTGAGAAAGAAACCATTATGGTTGTCAGCGAGAAAAGGATTTGGTAAGAAAGAGTCCCCATTGAAGACTATCGCAAAACAAACCGTGGAGGTGGGGTGAAAACTCTCCAAATAACGGAGAAGACGGCAAGGTTGCTGCCATCAAGAGCGTTACAGATGAGTGACGACTTGATGATTATCAACAAGTGGTATTGTCATTCGCCTGAAAACTTCAGAAGTGCGCGTAGAGTCGTGCTACGCAAGGTGTACCTCATCGATCTCAAAAGAGAGGTGATATAATTTCTAGTGTTTGTAAAGTGTCCTACTTCACGAGAGGATGAAGAAAGACATGATGAAAATTCAGAAAATCTAGAAAATAGTCAGCCAATAAACACGAGAGAATAACCATATATATTAACATTAATAAAAATCTGAAACTATCTGTATCAATTGCACTGATAGCTATCGCGGGCTCAGGTACTTGACAGAACAGTGCTCACTTCAAGGCTCAAGCTTTGATGCGCGACAAGAAGACTATGCTCGGGCAGAAGTGTGTGAACAAGCTATTGCCAATCCGAAGACAACAAAGTTTGCCGAAATCTATAGAGATATGGGATTAGCTTATGCAAGTTTGTTCAACAATGAACTTACGAGCAACTAAAGTTCCTTTTGATACTATTGCTTTTCGTACCTATTTGGATAAGGTGTAGATGCTCTTTACTAATAGTCATTTAGTGATATAGCCCGATGCAAAAGGCCGAGTAAAAAGCCAGGTTCGAGATATTGAATAAAATGAATCTAGACAGATGTTGAATTATTTCAATTATGCTGGCATTTTCAAAACGCACAAGGAGGAAAGAATGAAGAATCTTTTGAAATACTTTTGATACATCAATATGCCTAAGTCTATCTTCTTAACAGGAAACAGATTCTATTTATAAAGCGGTATTCATGAATACTCTCAAGCTGCAATGTTAGTTGTTGAATTACAACTGAAAACTCGACGCGTTATTCGTGGTGCGAACACAATGAAAGATGCCGAGCTCGACAAGCAGAATATCCATGATGCTTATGTGATGAAGTCAAATTCTTCCTTATGCTTAGGATACTGGCTAATTACGCAAAACACTGCGTGATGCTGTTGCTGCAACGGCAGGTGAAGGTTTTATGGGTGATTTGATACTTTCTACTCGTCGTCAAAATCGTGCAGAAGCAATCCAAATGGCTGATGAGTTGATTAAGCAGAAGGGTTCAGATAAGACCTCTTATTATATCAAAGGTTGTTTGAAATGAATATGACACCGTATAACCATAAGTCTGCTCGAGAAGCTTTTGCAAAGGCGATTGAATTGGATCCTGATTATGTTGAGGCCAAATACAAATATGGGCGTTTGTTGGATTCAGGATGTACAGGATAAAATAAATCTAAACTACTTCCATCTACCACGAGGTAATGATAATGCTTCTGCGACGAAATATAATAACATTGTCAATACGCAGATCCAACCCCTTATTACAAGAATGCACTTCCTTGCTTGGAGAAAAGCACGTCCAGTTGGCTCCAAGAAAAGCCCTGAACTTTGGGCACGAGGCCTATACCTCTGCTATACTAATTTGAAACAGACAGCTAAAGCTAACGAGGTGAAACCTCTTGTTCAGAATTAGTGACACTGTATCGTTGGCGGTATCTTATCTACCATTTTTCCTTTCTAGGAACATTATCTACTCCTGCCATCGAAACAGGTTTGGGGATGTCCAAAAAGGATGCTAAACACTATCTCTTTCTCTCTCTGGAAAGTGCTCTAGTAGAGAAAAGAATGTCTGTTACTATTATGTTCGTGTGTAGCGTGATATTCTGAATTCGCCGGATTTTACGCTAAAATATCACTCTTTCGAAAGTGCCACAAACAGAAAAGCAAGATGGTACAACTAGATTGAGCATCTGTTGGTAGCTTTACATTCTTATTACCACTAGTGTATTAATGTCTGAAAAAGTGTGTAAGATTCTCCTTGTCCTTTTCCCCATGCTTTGGGGTACCCCAAGCATGGGGAAAATTTTGTGATGTTGATATCTCTTTGCCATTTTTACCTGATTTTTCCACTCTCCAAAAATACGGTAGCCGTCTTGCATACGTCCCTTCCGTTTTCTCCTTGGCTACAGATCCCAAGAGATAAACTACAGAGGCAGGAGAAGGCATCGCTCCACGCATGAGTAAGGTGCGCTTATAACTTCTATTGAGTCGTTCCACCCAGTTAGTAGAGTAAATCATTCGACGCACACTTTCGGAGAACCTCAAATAGGTAAAATAGGCCGCGTTGCGCTCATTGCCCAAACGGGCAAGGCTCGGGTACTTTTTACCCCAACGCTGCGCAAAGATACGCAAATTCTCATAGGCCACAAGAGGCGTCATGTCGGTATGCTCCATGGGAAAGAGTGCTTTGAGTTCCTCGCCGACCTCGGCTTTGTCTTTCGAGGAGACGGTGTTCAACACTTTCCGTTTGAAATGCACAACGCAAAGTTGGTGCAGTGCCGTGGGAAAAGCCGAACATACCGCATTTTCGATGCCACTCAAAGCATCGGATATAATCAAGTCAATTTGTTTCACACCGCGTTCCTTGAGGGCTTGCAGCTCCATTTCCCAAGCAATCGCGCCTTCTGTGGGGTGATTTACTACCGTGAGCACCTCGCGACTGCCGTCGGGCAGCAGTCCCAACATCGTGTAGTAAGCCTCCTTTGAGACGCTTCCATCGCGACGTGTGGAACAGAACGTAGCATCGATGTAGACAGCCAAATAGTGAGGAGAAAGTCGGCGGGAAAGCCACTCTTGGATTTCCTCATAACAAGCTCCCAGCCAGATGACTCACCTGCTGTTTGCTATAAAGGTGACCGTAGATGCGACGCCCTATCTCGGCAATGTCTTCACAGGAAAGTCCACGGGAATACAACTCGTAAAAAGCTGCGTGCGCTCACGCTCCTGAGAAGATAAAATACCAAGAATCATTGGTTGAAAAGCATTGGAGCGCGTACGAGGGATGCGAAGTTGGAAACTCCAACCATGGCCCTCGCCAACGACGGGGACGGAAACCATTGGCTTGTTCACCCGCATGTTCCGCGAGAAGAGGGCGCGCTCCTGCTTGGAAAAAAACTATCCAAAAGCACGCGAACCAACTCATTAAAAACCTGCCTCACTTGAGGCCATTTCAGAAATTAATTCGATCTTTGTTCTCTTGTAAGCTTCATTGTTCTTTGTTGATTTTTATTCACTAAACCATAAGAACTGGAGCTTACACACACCTAGGACAGTGTCCTAAAAATACGCATTCGGACAAGAACTCAATACGTATCTTTGCATCAAAAATGTAAAAATGGTGGAGATAAGCAACTCAAGCCGACTTCATTTTCGAGCAAGTTGGGAAGTCTGCTAATAAGTTGGAGGCATTTATACTATCTTGTCTTCGAGCACTGAGACTACTTAAGAGAATATGGTGATAAGCTTATATTCTTCAGGTCCAGATATATGGCAAAGAAAAGAACAATCCTGTTGTCTAGAGATACTCTGTAAAGAAAATTGGCGTGAAGCCGAGCAAAGGGAAGGTGTAAATGTGGGATAGGGCGTTGGCAGGTTGCAGGTAGGCCCGTTGCTGTCCTAATAGATTTTCAGCCATTTCTGAACAACGCAATTCTATATATGGAACTGCATGGCAAATTTTGGAGTTCAAAGTGACAAAGCCTATGGTGATTACGATGAAACTTCAATGTTCTCTTATGCAGCAACACGTTTTGCAGAGATTATATCCTCTCCTTATCCACATGAAAAGTTGTTTTATCAAGCTCATGAGTGGATGGCAGGTTTTAGGTATGCTACATTTGCACAAAGGCCAGCTCCCTAGTATTGCCACAATCCTTTTAACCCATGCCACAAGCATTGGTCGTTCTATTACGAGCAATAATAGCAGCTTCTCTAAATACTTCACTTGGCTACAATGGTGATCAAATGGCCGAAGGACTCATATGGATGCGAGCATAGTGCTAGAGAAAAGTGCCCATTTTGCAGACTGTTTCACTACTGTTCAACATTCACCAACGAGAATGTGATTCAACTGCTGAGCAGCAGATGTAATTCTGCCTGGTAGCTTCGACAATGCCAGTGTTCCTAAGGTTTCTATGTACCACAAAGCGCGAAAAGCTGCTCGAAAGAAATTTGTTAGAGTAGCGTCTGCTCTGTTGGACGAACTCTCCAGATAAGATCATGATTGTTTCAACTAGTGGTGCAATGATTTTCCGTTGTAAAGTTTGATGTATTCCTTCAAGCTATAGCAAATCTCAATAGCGAATTACAACATCTGTCTATTGATACTTATAAAACTTGTCTTGAAGCCCTGATAGAGTACCTTGTTGGATAAAACTAACCGCACAGGACCTGCAACTTCGATTGATAGGGAAGGAAATCCCGTACGGCATTACCAAATCCGTACCTGACGCGAGCTCTGCATGAGGAGAGGATGCCATTCTAAAATACAATGCGCTCGCTCTCCTCGATGAACGACGGAAATAACCCTGTAGTCATCCTCCTTCCGTGTTATCTCGATGGAGAAGATGGGTATCATCAATGAGCCTTATTATGAGGTTCTACTGGCAAATGATCTCTGTATCTACAAGCTATCTATGAACCTTGGGGATATACTGCCGCTCGAGGCTAGTGCTTTCAAAAATACCGTGTATTCTGGATTTAAGTGGCTTTGGTCAGTGGGTGAGTGACACTGAAGCACAAGGAATGATTGAAGATGGGGTGGGGGTGCTACATAGAATGATATTAACTATTTTGATGTAGCACAAGATCTACAATACGACGATGAAAGGTTCTGAATGCAAGCAAAACTGTCACAACGAGGATGCGAAGAATGCAACAGCTACTGGCCGATAAAAGCACAGTGGGTAACTTTATCGAAATATTACTATCAAGCATACGATTTTGCATTGAGAAAGAAATAAAACAATAACTCAAGTTTATGAAAGTCAAGTAAGCAACTGCTAACCAGCCGAACTGGGGGTTTTTAATGTTCAGAGCCATATCCTGCTGAATTACGACGAGCGACGAATTGGCACGATCTGTGGTGGACTTGGAATCCCGAAGAATCAATTATTCCGCAGTATTGACCACGATTTGTTTGATCACAAATGCGATCAAAATCTATTGACATGCTCCAACGCGGTTATGAACGCTAACAGAACTAAGCAAAGATAAAGAACTCGTTGGTCGTAATTCGGCAGGAATGGCTCCCCAAGACATTAAAACTCTCCAATTCACTGTTAACAGACCGCCACTGACTTTCATAAGTACAGTTCAATAAAAATGTCGCAATAACGATAATAACCGCGTAAAGATACTCACGCAATAACTTTATCGGCCAGTGCTGCGTCTCGTGCGGACGGTTTACTCATCGTCGCTTCGTACGAATCTTTGTGCTTACATCAAATAGTTATGTCGCTATCTTGCGCTCACCCATCTTCATCGTGCTTCGTGCATCTACCGCCGACAAGCTCCGGCCAATACACGACGCAGCACTAACCTCGACGGTAAGGTTCTGTGCTGGGCAAATGCCAGCCAGCTTCATAACAGGCTCGGTAATCTTCGAGATGGCGCGGAACTCGGGGTGTCAGTTCATCAGCAGGTGGCATCTCATTGGGGACCGTGCGTCAGTACCGGCAATGCCGTGTTCTCTGTCAATCATTGGCGTGTTGTCAACAGTGCTGTCAGGGGCTAAAGGCAGTTTACAGTGGACGGACGGTCGCCAGACGCCGCCAGAAGGGCCCGTCAGGTACGGCAGGCTCATTGCGACCGCGGACCAGGCTGTCGTGATCTTATCACGGGCTGCTCGCCAGCTGGCGGACGCCTGTGGCTGGGATAACTCGGCACGCGGGCAGGAACGGCGGGGTGTGGTGTCGAGCCGTTGGGCGGGGCCCCTCTGCTGTTTCTCAGCTGATTGAACATTCACCGTTGATGTTGGTGGCGGTGGCTGGTCTGCAAAATGGTGCTCTCCCTGGCCTTCGCATCGCTGTAATTCTTCGACCATTGTTTTCATTGTAACCGTGGGCGTTGTAAAGCTGCTGATAACTGCTCGTGTCGCTGACCAATGTGGCGTGGAATATTGTGGCAATACTGGGGCTGCCTTGCTAAACCTGCCAAATCCACTCGCTGACAGCTTTCGTGGATGGTGGTGTATCACAAACGTGCTGCTACATGAAGAACATTGATGCATCGTAATCGCCGGGCTGTCACTGAACAGGTCTGCCGTACGATGGTGCGTTCAAAATGACTGATCTACTGGGACGACAACCTGACCTCGGCGTTACCTTCGCGCTGCTGCGACTGCGCCAGTGCTGGGACACATGGAAAATCGGGATTATTCTTTCTTTATATATCTGGACACAGGGGCTATAGTATCTCTGTTCAAACCAGTGATATTCAACTGTTGAACTTCTGACACTCGAGTGAGTCGAACGGTTATCACCATTTTGAATGCCAGGCTACGTTTTTTGTCGGTTCTTGTCCGCTCTGTTTGGGGTTTGTCTAAAAGTATTATTAGCTCAAGGTTCTTGCTGTTGTGGTGAACAAAAAATCGGCAAAACAATGAAAACTGAAAGAACAAGATCGGAGATATTTCTGAAATAACGTGGCGGGCTAACGGTTGGTCGCGTGATGGTTTCAGCGCTCGGGTATGCGAATGACTGGCAATGATTTCCGTCCCCGTCGTTAACGAACCATCGAACCGGTTCAACAAATCAGCTGCGCGGCTGTCTTTCGACCAGTCTGTTGCTCGGGAGGCGTGAGGCATGGCTACGGGATTATTCAAATGAGGACTCCTGTGGTGCCGGACAGACTCCTCTGCTGTAACGGGCGGCGGTCGGCCGGACTGTTGTGATCGGGTGTTTCCGCCGTTTCTCGCTGTTGACTGTCTCGATGCGTTCACGCGTCGCGTGGAAACGTCTCAGGAGGCACGATGTTGGGGTTTCTTGCCGGCTGACTGATGGGGTCTTCACGACCGTCACCCGCAGGCGCGTTGCGGAAAATGGGCTGGCTCAGGTGTGGTGGGCGCGATTACTGTCGATGGCAGTGGCGTCATGCGGTATGTTTGGCTTTCCCGGCACTGCACCAGCTTTGGGTCGTACATTCAAGCGGAGGTGTTAATTTCATCTCCTCGAACAAAGCCGGTCATCAAGCGCTCTTTCCCCGTAGACATACCGTTTATGGGCACCTGTAATTTGCGTGCGCGGCGTTAAAGTTAAGCGCTGCCGAGCCTGCCGAACTGAACGGCTGGCGCAGCTCACCGGTGGTTGTCAGTAGTGGCGTCGGTGATTCAACTGAATTAGATGACTCGACAGCCAGCGCGCCTTGCTCGTGCGCTGTGGTTGTCTCGCGGGATCTGTGACGCTGTGGAGCATTATATTTGGAGGAATTAATCGAGGTGAATGGCTTGCGAGAATGTCAGCATCCTGTTCCCCGTGGCGGGTGCTAACGTGGGGGAAAGGGACAGTCTTACACGCACTGGACGTTACCATTTGGCGAAATAACGCAGCTGAATAACTCGGCTGGCGTTTTGTTCGGAGTGTGAACATAATGACAATACAAAAGGCTATTTCTCTGGAGGCATTCGAAGGAAAAAATATTTACGTCACGGTACATCCCCAAACTGTTTCGTGAAACAGATATTGTTCTAACAGTGGATGCTGCCAACGTTGATCAGCGGAACGGGACTCACTCGTTAACTTCTTCTGTTCAGTAACGAAGTATGGTCAGGCACCTGAGCCAACTGTTTGTCTTTCAAACAGGAGATGCATTGCTGACAGGGGACCCGATCTGCATTGTTCAGATCGCGAAGCAAACCCTGGGTGGAAGTGACCAGCATTTGTTTTGTCCTGTACATCTGGTCAACAATGTGGTATTCAACGTAATCGGGATCGGTCAATCTCGAACGAACTGCTCAGACCTGCAGACCGATAATTTCAACGGTCTTATCTGGAAACCGCTAAGCAATCGTCGACCGACTGACGCTACTGCATTCGACGACATATAATAAGTGATGAGCGCCATGGTGCTCACCTGCGACACGTGCAACCCTCTTTGCGTGATGTTCGGTATCGCTGGCGCCAAGGGTGACCATGGCATGTGGATATTCTGTCGGTTCGGCGTAACGGTGCTGAAGTGCACTACGGTAACTGCGTCGTAATTTTTCGGGTTGTGATTCAACAGGCTGGCGTTGAAAACGGCGGTGAAACAGGATGGCAGGCGCTGACGATGTGACCTCGAAGTATTTCAGATTCTTCTGCTCGCCGCTGGCAACAATGCCGGCGCAGTGAGCAATTCATCTCGAACTCTGTTTACTCGGCACCATCGAGCTTCCTATCGCTGAAGTAACAGTGAGAGCGTCTGTCAAGCGGATTGCAGGCTGAACTGGCTGGCTGCTGCTGAAGTTCGTGAACAGGCTGCGCCAAGCAATCGCGTTCGGCAGGCACGTTGATGTTCAGTTGACGTGGCGTTCACACTTCTGCTGAGCGCAATCGAGCCGGTGTTTGTTCTATTGAACGAGCCCACGATGACCGCTCGGTGCGGTGACCGGCATGTTCGTTTCATGGTTTTGATGATATGTTGTGTTCGTGTTTGATGTTTGACTGGCCTGAACTCGTCGATATCCGTGGTGAACACAAACGCGAAATATCACCCTGCACGGATCGACGAGGTTGCTGCCATCGCACGACTCTTCCGCGCGCTACGGAAATTTCCGGGCGAGGCCTGCGCGTTGACAATCGAGAATGTCGTCGCTGCTGGCGCTGCTTGATGGCATGACCGCTATAGCCTGAACAACGGAGTTTCTGCGGTTTGTTTGCGACCAGTCTTCGGACTGCTACCAATCACTACTCATGGCTGTTCACTCGTAATTTCTTTCTCAGGGTGTTCACACAAACTCCTGCTCGTCGTCTTCTCCATCAGCGTGACTCTCCCTGGGACATTGCACCCGGCCCGTCCCATGTTGCGGGCGGAATCGTGAGCGGCGACCGACTACGTTTGCGTAACTGGTCGTCGGTCCGATAGTAAGAACGGCACTCGCCGCCTCTGCACGGTGCGATAACGTAGTGGGCGGCTGGACGGCGATAAACCGCCGTTCGTACGAAATACAGCATGGTGGCTGTGAACTCTGCATCTGAGGATTTCTTCACGCGGGCGGGCGTTGATGGCGTCGTCACTGTTGACGCCTTCATTCTTCGTTCGCTGCGGGGATGTAACTTCGACCAGCCAGCGTGACCGCATGCTGTGAAGGCAGACGTGCATCGTTACTGGACTCATGGCAAAATCGAATCGCACCGTGTCGGCTCTAACACCACCATTAACGCGCGGAATTCATCGAACTCGGCTGCGCTGTCTGAATGAAATTGTGTATTCATCATTAACGCGAAAGCTTCTGGATAAATTAACTGCGCTCGCTGTTCTGATGGCGATCATCGCCGTAAACCCTCTTTAACGAGAGTTCGTCGCCATCTGCTGCGACTAAACTATCCAT